>Ga0123353_10002614_pt1 | contig 22416 bp, 18 predicted proteins | sample TergutLab28metaG_3_FD_92763 | JGI IMG/M metagenome (GOLD analysis project Ga0123353, IMG submission 92763) | Labiotermes labralis P3 segment gut microbial communities from Petit-Saut dam, French Guiana - Lab288 P3 | ecosystem: Host-associated > Arthropoda: Insects > Digestive system > Gut ... | reverse complement strand
CGTTTGACAATAACAAGAGTACGGGATATACCAAACGAGGTATACTCAAATGTATCGCTAACAAATGAAAATCTTTATTAACAGAAAGGAGGGGCGCTCCTCTCACGATTAAAGTCGCGAGTTTCCGCGCCTGAAATTAATGAAAGAATATAAAAAAATACATCTGGTTAAAAATGAAGATCTTAACATACATGGGACATTATTTGCGGCAAGAGCGGCGGCTTGGTTTGTTGAGTCTGGATTTATCGCGGCAGCTTGCACTTATGAAAAGCCTAAAGAAATTGTATGTGTCAATATTCATGGTATGAAATTTAACAGACCAGTACAAAACGGAGAAATTATTAACTTTATCAGTCGTGTAGTTCGCTTTGGAAAGACTAGTATTACGGTTTCGGTTCAGGTCGCATCCGAAATTTCAGGGCATGATGTTTTGATAGGATTTGCAACCTTTGTTACTGTGGATTCAGATGGTAATAAAAAGCCGCATAACCTTATTATGGACACGGCTGTCGATGAAGCCGAAATAGAATTACGCAGAGTCGCGGATCAATTATTTGAATAGAATTTAGCCCATGAACGAATAAATGACATATTAAAATTAATATAGGGATTGTATTGACAAAAGCTTGATAATCATCTACAATGAGGAAGGTGAAAGCTTGGGCGATTGGCGCAGCTGGGAGCGCGCCGCGTTCGCAATGCGGAGGTCAGGGGTTCGATCCCCCTATCGTCCACCAAACGTGAGAAATCCGAACCCCATACCGATAGGTAATGGATTCGGATTTCTTATATACATCGAGGATGTAATTTTATAATAATGAAGATAGGGGCGAACCTCGGGACTTTTTGTCCCGAAGCTCGCCCCTATTAATTTTTCTTATTTCTGCCTCCTTTTGCTCTTTCCATAAGACTAATTCATGCTGACCTCATCCGTTACCTGATATCGTTCCGGATTGACTTTCGAAAACAACGGATTGTCTGATGAAGTTGCATTCGCAATGGCGAGGCGCTTATGCTCTGTGTCGGCGTAGGCATAGATTTGTGTGGTTTCTAAGTGTGCATGAGTGAGAAGATTTTATAGAAGCCTGCTTCGACCCACGCTCGCCGATGAACAAAAAGTTGAAGGAAATAATGGTAAAGATGGCAAAACCCCTCGGCTAAACAGAACATATGTTCTATGCTTATTGTAACGCAATTAAGCAAAAAGGGTGAAAAAAATGAGCGATAAAATCAAAGTCTTTGAGAGTAAACAAATTCGTACAGAGTGGGACGAGCAAGAACAATATGACGGTTCCCTCGATGACCTTGACGAGTTGAATCTCTTAATGCGTGACACGGAACATTCGTTGTGTATCGATGGGACAATCAATAAGCAAGGTATCATTGAGAGTTATTTCAAAATAATAAAACTTGAGTTCATGTATGTGCCGAAAAAAGATTACAGCAAAATCAAATTACGTAGGCTCTTAAAAATGTTTGGCTATAAAAGGCGTTCCGCTCAACTGGTGGACAGCATAAAGCGCACATTGGGCGCGTTGAAACTGAAAACATATCTGCGGGGATATGTTCCGTGCGACATTGCCGAAATTGGAATTGATGATATGGTGATGATCAGGTTGTCTTAACACAAAGCCCACCCATGACGAAGCGTTGAAAACGCCCCCTGACAAACAGGCAGATAAAACAAATACGTTCATAAGCCGGTCACTGTAAAAAGTGACTGGCTTTGTTATGAATGGCCACGCGTCGTTGCGAAATAAGTGATCAATGTGTCCCCGCATTGATCGCTTACTTTTAATTGCGAAAAATATTTATAAGAAAACACTTGACCTTCAAGCTGCTCTAAAGCCCACACTTTAGGTGAATCATCCGTTCACGTGACGTTATAAAAATACTTTAGAGCAGGAGGTGAGTCTGTATGAAGAAATTTACCATATCCCTCGCGCTGGTTTTAGTCTTTATTTTTAACATAGTTTGTTTTGCCGGCACTGCAACCGTCCGGGATTTTGAATTCGAATACCAGTGGAACCTTGCGGTATACAATTCAAAATCAACTGATGAAGCTACGTATAGTGAATATATGCAGCCCACTTCCAGAATCCAAAGTGATAACCCGGATATCATCTCTCTTGCAAATTCTATCGTTCAGTATATAGACGACGATTATGAAAAGGTCAGAGCGATATACAATTGGGTACCTGACAACATTTGGTATGATTGGGATTGTTTTGAAGACAAGACAAAGCATGGTGACAGTTCAGCGTTGGAGACGCTTAATAACAGACGCGGTGTATGTGCAGGATACTCAAACTTAACCACCGCTTTACTAAGAGCAATTGGCATACCTGCTTTAGTTGCAGCGGGCCATGCCTCTCTTGAAGGCAGAGAATCGGATAATTTTTTCGATTTATCAGAATCGTTCCGCTATGCAAATCACGTATGGACTGAGTCGTACGTTGATGGCAGATGGGTCATAATGGACACCACTTGGGCAAGCAATAATACATTTCAACGCGGTACTTATTCCAATCAGCAAGCTTCCAGCCAAGCATATTTTGATATGTCGCTCCGTGATTTGTCGAAATCTTACAGATATTCACCCAATTATAGTATCGCACCATATTCGGTAATCAAATTTGTAATACCATATGGTGTGGAAAGCATCGGTGATTATGCGTTTTGGCGGTGTGAAAGTCTAAGGGATATAACTCTGCCCGACAGCGTCACATTTATTGGGAATGCCGCATTTGGGTATTGCACAAACCTGAAAGATATTATCATACCTGATAGTGCTACAAGCATTGGCGATTTTGCGTTTTTCCGTTGCACACGTCTTGAGAGCATAGTCATACCTGACAGCGTTACAGAAATCGGCAAATACACGTTTTCAGGCTGTACAAACCTTGAAAGCGTATACATACCTGACAGCGTCACAAGCATTGGTAAAAACGTGTTTTTTGATGCGCCCCATGTAACAATAATAGGAAGCGCGGGTTCATACGCACAAATATACGCCGGATTAAACTCCATACCGTTCAAAGCGGGTTATTCATATTGAAATATCGAAAATGAGACCTCCACTATCAAACCCCATAGACGAACTTTTTCAGGTTCGTCTATGGAGCGTTTATTTTTTGATCGAAATATCTTTGCATCACTTTTCTATGAAAAACGAATATGTGAAGGGGCTTTATCATGTGAAACTCTTTACACCTATTTTACCTTTTCATAATACTATACTATAGTCAAATATCACTCGTTCATATATAAAAAAGATAGGTGTAGAAAATGAAAAATAAATTAATGTGTAACTGTGCGCCAAGTTCCGATTTTCACGAAGGTTGTAAGAGTTCTTGTTGTTTCCCATGTTCCTGTTCCCAATTTTCGCCATGTGCATGTCCGCCCGGCCCGGCAGGTCAGCAAGGTCCGACAGGCCCCCAAGGGCCAGCAGGTCAGCAAGGCCCGACAGGCCCCCAAGGACCAGCAGGTCAGCAAGGACCGACAGGCCCTCAAGGCCCGACAGGTCAGCAAGGCCCGACAGGTCCTCAAGGCCCAGCGGGTCAGCAAGGTCCGACAGGTCCTCAAGGGGCGACAGGTCCTGCGGGAATCTTTAATTTACGCGATGGCGAAACAGAGGGGTCAGTAGTAGGAATCAATACCGGAGGCGGATGCAACGGTGATGACAATTCCCCGCCAGGTATCAATGCTGTTGCCCTTAACACAAGTACCGTGGCCAGTGGGGACTCTTCCTTGGCTATTGGGCTAGGAACCGTTGCCAGTGGAGAGGCTTCGTTTGCCCAAGGAAATTGTAGTGTAGCTAGTGGAAACTACTCCCATGCCGAAGGCAACGGCACGACAGCGTTAGGGAGTGGATCTCACGCGGAAGGGTCTCATTCGACAGCGTCGGGAATCGGTTCCCACGCAGAAGGAGGAAATACGACAGCTTCAGCTCAATTTACCCATTCAGAAGGGAGTTCCTCTAACGCTGAAGGGTTTGCATCCCATGCGGAAGGGACCTTCACAACAGCGTCAGGAGGTTCTTCCCACGCGGAAGGAGGAAATACAACAGCTTCAGCTAATTTTTCCCATGCAGAGGGGTATCGCACAACAGCGTCAAGTAATTTTGGCCACGCGGAAGGATATAATACGGAAGCTTCAGGAACCTACTCCCATGCGGCCAACTACTTTACGATAGCACAGGGCCAATCTCAAACAGCCATTGGCCAGTACAATATAGCCCAAGGTACAGACGATTATATGACTAATGACGCTCTTATCATCGGCAACGGTAATTCTGATTCAGCCAGAAGCAATGCCTTCCGCTTTCACTTCGACGGAAATGCCTATGCGGCGCAAGCGTTCAATTCCGGCGGCGCTGATTACGCCGAGATGTTTGAATGGCAGGACAGCAATCCATACAAGGAAGACCGCGTCGGCTTCTTCGTTACTCTGGAAGGAAACTATATCCGTAAAGCGGCCGCCGATGATTCCTATATACTCGGCGTCGTTTCCGCCACCTCTTCGGTGGTCGGTGATACCCATGGCTGTGGCTGGCATGGCATGTATCTCAAGGATAAATGGGGCAGGATCATTTATGAAGCCGAACGGCCTAAGCTGAACCCTTACTATGATCCTAAACAAAGATATGTGCCGCGTTCCGACCGCGCCGAGTGGGCGTGCATTGGCATGATAGGTAAACTGCTTGTTCGCGATGACGGCAGCTGTCGGCCTAATGGATATTGTCGGCCTGGCGACGCGGGGGCAGCTACTGCCAGTGAAAAAGGTTATCGCGTCTTAGAGCGCATAGATGATTGCACAATAAGAATAATTTTATTTTAGGGTACCAAAAGGGGCAGCCTCAATTTTCTTATTGAGACAGCCCCTTGTCATTTATGAAATGTTTTGTTTTATCACATTAAAAATTTCTTGCCACAGGATTTTATCAAAATACATATGCCCTGCGCCTTTCAACAAGGTGAAATCAGCATTGGGCAAAGAGTTTGCTAAAATTTCAATATTCGTTGGGCTTGCCGCTAAATAATCACATTCACCATATATGAAATGTAAAGGGAATGGCAACAACGCTAAATCATCAAAAATATCAGGAATACCATTTTGTATTTTAGTATGATTATATGCGACATCTATTGTTTCCGTTTCATATAGCCGTTTTGTATATTCATCTGCCAAGTCATCATTAAATGGGCGACTGCCATTCAAATATTTCCATGCCTTAAAAAATTCATTTTTACCTCGCTTATAGTCTTGATACATTTTGTTTGACATTAAAACTTCCCACATAGGTTCTGAAATATATTGCGGGGTCTGTTTATACTCGTTATTTCCAAATGCAATTATCGGTGATGATAATAGAAAGAGCTGTTCGGTTTTTTGTGGGTATTGAACAGCAAAGAGCTGTGCAATACTCCCGCCTAAGGAATGTCCGATTACGATTGCTTTTTCAATGCCATAGTGCGCTAACACACTATTGACATCTTTGACCATATCATATATCGAATAAGGAAGTTTATCATCATCATTTTTTGCAGGTGAAAAATGCGTTGAATAACCAATATCACGATTATCAAAACGAATAACTTGACAACCCAAGCCCGCCAATTTTTCACAAAAATCAGCAGGATAAAACACCGCAGGAGCCATTGCTCCAGCAATTAGAATAATGGCTTTGCTGTCAGCGTTGCCATAAATTTCAGTCCATATATCAATATTGTTCGCGTGTATGGTTTTACGCATAATTAGTATTAGCACCCCGTATTCTCTTTGCCAGCTTTACGATCTCATACCATAACACCGATGCTGCCGCTAAACCAAACATGGTAAAAAATTGTCCTGCCGTAAGCGGTGCAAATTTAAGGAAACCATTAAGCGGAGTATACAGGAACAGTAGCAGAGCCGCTATAACTACGATATTGATTATCCACATGACTTTATCTTTTGACAAACGCTTAATTGATGTGAAAATACTGTCAATGTCAGAACTGTTGCACTGAACCAAAAACAAATTGGCGAACATAATAACGCCGATACCCATAGCCCTCGCCGCACCGGCGTTTCCCGGATTCGCCGACAGCATATAGTAATACGAACCGAAAGATGCTACGAAAACCGTAAATCCCTGCAAAACGCTTTTGAGCACGGTTTGCCACGTCAACATTTTTTTATTTGGGTCGCGCGGTTTGCGTTCCATAATATCCGTTTCGGCGGGTTGCCTTTCCAATACGATTGAACAAGTCGGGTCTATGAGTAATTCAAGCAAAACGACAAGCATAGGCAGGAATAACAACGCTTCCGGATTTATTCCCAACGCCGGAGCAAGCAATGCCGCCGCCGCTATCGGAATATGTATGGTAAAAACATATCCGATTGCTTTCCGAATATTGTCGTAAATCCGTCGCCCGTCTTTAATTGTGTCAACAATCGTAGTGAAATTATCGTCCATAAGGATTAAGTCGGCGGCTTCACGCGATACCTCACTTCCGCGTTTGCCCATAGCAACGCCGATGTCGGCGTATTTCAAAGCTGGCGCGTCGTTTACGCCGTCACCCGTCATGGCGACGACTTCGCCGTTGTCCTTAAACGCTTTGACGATCCGCATTTTATGTTCGGGGATAACGCGGGAGAATATGTTGACGTTTTTGACTGCCTTGCGCAGTTCACCGTCCGTCATTTTTGAAAGCTCGTCGCCCGTGATGATTTTGTCGTGGTTTTTCATGCCGATTTTTTTCGCGATTGAAGCGGCAGTTATCCCGTTGTCGCCCGTAATCATAACGACTCTTATTCCCGCCTTATGGCAATCGGCAATATCTTTTTTCACCGTATCTCTCGGCGGGTCGGCAAGCCCGACTAACCCGCAAAGCGTTAAAGAACAATTAAGTATGTTGGCGGGTATATCGGCTTCGGTTTTCGGTTTATCCATCGCGATGGCAATCACACGCAAGCCCTGTTCACTCATCTCGCGGACTTTGTTTTCGGCGACCGCCCGTTCGTCGTCGATTAATTTGCATACGGTGAGTATTCGCTCCGCTGAACCTTTCGCCGCTATGATTATCTCGCCGTCGTGCCGCCAGATATGTCCCATCATCTTTAACTCATTGGTAAAGGCGTATTCGGAAATAAGCCTGCCGCCGAAAAGATGTTCTTTAGTAATGCCGTGCTGTTCTTCGCAATGAGCGAGCATGGCTTTTTCCATAGGGTCGTAAGCGTCCGTTTCACAGGCGAGTCCCATAATTTCAACCAAATCGTCCTCGTCGCCGTTTGCGACCCATTCGTCCTGTAGGCTCATTTTATTTAACGTGATTGTTCCGGTTTTATCTACGCACAAAACAGAAATCACGCCAAGCGTTTCAACAGATGGCAGTTTGCGCACCAACGAGTTTTTCCTTGCCAACCGCCACGCGCCCATTGACATAAACACGGTTAATATAACCGGAAATTCTTCGGGTATCATAGCCATCGCGAGGGTTATTCCGGCGAGTACGCTCGCGATAAATCTCTCCCCAAATGGAAGAAGCGGGATATTAAACCATGTTATAACTGCGACTAATGCGAACAGGGTCACAGCGAGAGCGGCGCAAAACGCTACAATTTGACCGATTTGCTTTTGCAACGGCGTTTTTTCTGCGGGAGCTTCGGCGACGTTGAAACCAATTTTACCGTATTCGGTTTCGCCGCCGATTTTGTCAACTTTAATAAATCCCGTGCCGTTGGAAACAAGCGTTCCCGCGTAACAGTAGTCATTGCGCCAATAGTCCGATGATTTTTCGCTCCCATCGGTTTCAACTTTCCAAACGATTTTCCAAACCCCCTCCGATTCGCCCGTCAAAGAGGATTCATCAACGCATAAATCGCTGCATTTGATTACATAACCATCTGCGGGGATTTTCACGCCCTCGTGAATTTTCATAATATCGCCCGGAACAAGGTCGGCGCTCGCGATATTCTTTTCAACCCCATCGCGCAATACCGTAATATGCGGTGCGGAAAGGTCTTTTAGCGCGTTTAGGGTCTTGTCGGTTTTCCATTCCTGAATAATTTCGATGCTGATTATACCGACGACGAAAACGAGCATGATTAAGCCGTCAACCGGTTCGCCGAGAATGAAGTAAATCGTCGCTGCAACGATAAGTAGCAGGAACATTGGCTCGGTTATGATGTGGAACACTTTTTTCACGAAGCCTTCTTTTTTTTCGGAAGAAAGCTCGTTTTTTCCGTACTGCACCTGAAGTGCTTGTGCTTCGTTGGTGGCTAATCCACCGATTTCAAATTTACTGTTTGTCACAATGACTACCTCCATTTTTCGCCTTTCAGCGTATTTGTATAGATAGCTCTATGGCACTTTGTTCCTCAGCAAATATGTTCCGGCGCAAAACAAAACGCATCTGCGGAACATCTTACTGTCCCACAGATGCGCGTAAGTGCATCATCTGCTGCCGCCGTAGCGGCCCGGCCCCCTAACCCTACAAGGGCTATCGCCTGCTCAGTTTGTATTGTAGCTAAATGCAGTGCAAATAGAAACTGTTTTCACGATAGCACAGGTTTATTGATTTGTCAATAGGTTTTGGAAAATTTTGAAAATTGGACAAAACCCCTCGGCTATGTTTTTTTTCAACGCCATTGGAACAAATAGTACCGATTATCAGTCAAACAAATAAGTTTTAATTATGTATATGTATAGGGGGGCAATATGAAAAAAAATATAAAGTTCATTTTGACAATTATTTTGGTTGCTGCTCTTGCGCTGCCTTTTGTATATGGGATGGCGGACAGTGGCAAAAGTAACGCGGAAAACAAACTAAGCAACGCTATTGTACTCTATATCAACAGCTCTACCGCTTTAGCAGGAGGCAAGGAAAAACTCGTAGATGACGCCGATCCGGCAGTTGCGCCTTTTATAAGCGATGGACGTACGTTCATACCTCTTAGGTTTGTTTCGGAGAATATGGGCGCTGATGTTTCATGGGATGGCAGGACGAAAACAGCGACGATAACAAGCGGGGCAAACAAAGCTGAATTCAAGCTGGGGGACAAGTTTATGAGGCTAAACGGCAGTTCTTTTGATATGGAAGTTTCCCCGGTCCTGATAAACGGGAGGACGTATGTCCCGGTCAGGGTACTTGCCGAAAATGTTTTGGGAAAAGAAGTGTTTTGGCATAACAACCTCATCGTTATAAGCGATATCAAGGATATTTTTAATTTGGAAAAAGACGCGGGCGAAATTTCGGACATTATATCGAGGGTCAACCAAATCCCAATTGTCGGCACGAAAGACAGATTAATGGCCATATTGAAAGAAAGGATGCCTGTACACAAAGAGTATACTACTTTCTTCATAGAGGAAGAGGCCCCCATGGTCGCCTTTGAGCGGGATGATGCAGGAGACAGCGTGAACGGCAGCGGAGGCAGCAGCGATTATTCTACGACGAATATCCAAGTCGCCGGTATTGATGAAGGTGATATCATCAAAACGGACGGCGAATACATCTATCAGGTTAATGCTTACAAAATAGTGATAATAAAGGCGTATCCGGCAGATGAAATGAAAATCGTCTCTGAAATCGAATATAACAGAAGAGATATGAAAAACCCGAGCCTGAGCCCGGCGGAGGTTTATGTGGACGGCAACACGCTGGTTGTGATAGGAAACAGCTGGGATGATAAAGAGTATACAAAGGCGCTCATTTACGATATTAAAAACAAGGCGAGTGTTAAGGAAATAAGGGAGGTCGCGCTCGAAGGCAACTATCTCGCGTCAAGGAAAATAGATGATTGCATCTATCTTATAGCGAATAAGTATATGTACAATCACGTGATTCCCACATACAGGGATACGACGTCCGGTGACAAGTATGTAGAGATCGATTGCGCTGTTATGCGCTATTTTCCGGGTGACAACGATATGAACCATACATTTATCGCGAGCTTTAATATCACGAGGTCTGATGAGCCCGCCGATATAACCTCATATCTTGGAAGCGGACAGCAGATATATTGTGGCAAGGAAAACCTGTATATAACGAAACCGGTTTATAGCGGCAGTAAGAATTATCATTTCTATAACTATGACGCGACTGAAATTTACAGGTTCGCCATAGGGGACGGGAAAGTCGTGTTTGAAAGGAAAGGTGTGGTAAAAGGGCAGCCGCTCAATCAATTTTCAATGGACGAGTACGCCGGACATTTCAGAATTGCGACGACAGAGTTTTTCCGTTCAGGCGGTGAGATGACAAACAATTTGTATATACTGTCAGTTGACGACCTCAAGCATGTTGGGAAGATAGAAAACATGGCAAAAGGGGAAAGAATTTACTCAGTCAGGTTCATGGGGGAAAAAGGGTATATCGTGACATTCAGGACGGTTGATCCGCTGTTTGCGATCGACCTGAAAGACCCGGCAAATCCGGAAGTGCTTGGGGAGCTGAAAATACCGGGATTCAGTCAATATCTGCACCCATACGACGAAAACCACATCATAGGGTTTGGCAAGGATACGGAAGTCATCCGAGAAAACTGGAACGGAAGAATAGTTGAACAAGCAATTGAGACAGGGATGAAAATGGCTTTGTTTGACGTATCAGACCCAACATCTCCTAAGGAGTTGTTTTCAACGAAAGTAGGGGACAGGGGCGCCTTCTCAGAAGTGCTTTCCAATCATAGAGCGCTGCTATTCTCAAAAGAGAAAGACATAATTGCCTTCCCCGTTATGATCTACAAACAGGAAGGCGGTGGGTTTAATTACGGCAGTGTTTCATTTCAGGGGGCGATCGTATATGGACTTGACCTTGATAAAGGCTTCACTCTAAAAGGGAAGATTTCACATACGGATAGGCAGCCTTCTGAATATTGGTACTATGACTCTGGGAGTGCGGTGAGCAGGATTTTATATATCGGGGATGTCTTGTATACTTCATCAATGAATATGGTGAAGGCTTCCGATATGAATAGCCTGCAGGAAATTAAATCCGTTGAAATAGAGAATATATACTATGAATTGTACCCCGTTGTTGAAGATGTATGGGAGTGAATCGTAAAAAAGTTTTCATAGAAATGTTCACATTATCCGAGGATGAAAATGGGATCAATTTATCATTATTCGAAAATGGCCGCTTGATAAAAAAATGGAGCGAGATCATTGTATAAAATACAGCATATGATATAATTATAAATACTACAGAGGCATTCCTTGTACAAATCGATTAAAGAGGTAACTAAATGAACCAGAAAAAACTATACAAAACACCAAAATTTACAAATTTCCGGGAGTTATTGCTCTACAGCGCAAAGAAGTATAAATATCGTCCTGCTTTTCAAATCAAAAAAGATAATGGCGCTTATCGTTTTATCACGTACAAAGACATGAAAAAACAGTTTTACAGCCTGTGCAGTGAATTTATAAAAAGAGGCCTTTTAGGGAAAAGAATTGCCATAATAGGAGCGAATAGTTACGGTTGGGTATTAAGCTATCTGTGTGCGGCGACAGTCGGTGTAGCCGTTCCGATTGACAAAGAACTATGCGAAATGGACATACAGAATTTTTTAGATGCAGCGGAATGCAAAGCCATTTGTGCTGATGATAAAATTTTAGAAAAACTGTCTCCCGATTGTACCTCCCACACAGTACAATATTCTTTTGTAAACATTGAGAACATTGAACTTTGCGCAACAGAAGCTAACAAACAGCAAATAGATTCTCTAAAGATTCCTAAAGATGAAATGCGTGTCTTGATTTTCACATCCGGTACGACAGGCTATTCTAAAGGTGTATGTTTATCCCAAAATAATATTTGTGCAAACATTTACTCAACTAACCAAATTGTGAAAGTAAAGGCCAGCGATAAGACCCTTTCCATCCTTCCGCTGCACCATACTTACGAATCTACTATAAATTGTCTTGTTCCACTCTCCCGTGGAGCCTGCATTTCTTTTTGCGATAGTTTATCCAAAATTAAACAAAATGCAATTGAATACAGTCCGACCATCATGGTTGTGGTTCCTGCATTACTTAGTGTCCTTCAAAAAAGAATTCGCATAGCAGTCGCAAAAGAGTGCCCAGCGAAATACCGCAGCGTCTTTGAAGAAAAGTCTCTTGCGGAAGCGCTTTCTGCGGTTCCATTTGTAATTAAAAAAATTATTTGTACAAAAATCAGAAAGTCATTAGGGGGAAAGCTGCGGATGTTTATTGTCGGCGCGGCGGACCTTGATACTTCACTGGTTGATGATTTCTCTGCGCTTGGTATCCGTACCTTACAAGGTTACGGTTTAACAGAATGTTCACCGCTGCTTGCCGGCAACAATGATTTCTTTATGAATCCAAGTTCTACAGGGTGTGCCATCCCTGGAGTAACACTCAAAATTATAAACCCAAATGAATTCGGCATTGGTGAAATTGCAGCCAAAGGCGAGAATATTATGATAGGCTATTATCAAGATGAGGCAGCGACCAAAGCTGTTATAAAGGATGAATTCTTTTATACCGGCGACCTGGGTTATATAGATGAACAAGGCGCCTTGTTTATTAAGGGCCGTATAAAAAATGTAATTGTGACGAATAACGGAAAAAATATCTACCCGGAAGAGCTTGAAACACGCTTGTCAGAAATGGAAGTCATCAGTGAATCTCTTGTGCTTGCGGCAAATGATAGAAACGGTGATGTATGTGTGAAAGCAAAAATTCTTCCCAACATTGATTTCATTAAGGAAAAAATGGGGTATTTACCAAGTATTGAGGACATTCATTCGTTTGTTAAAACAGCCATAGACGAAATCAATAGTAAATTACCAAACTATAAGCAAATTCGTATTATGGAAATCCTTGAAAAAGGGCTTGAGCGTACCACAACGCAAAAGATAAAACGATACGGTACAAACTTGGCATAAAAATACGGAATGAAGGAGAATTAAATATAATGAAATGCTATATTATCTTGTATGACAATTTTGAAACATTAGATGCGTTAGGGCCTGCCGAAATATTCGGAAAAATCCCTGAAGAGTTTGAATTAATATTTTGCTCAGAAAAAGGCGGTATAATAAAGAGTACTCAAGGAGTAGAAGTTTTAACACAGCCGTTTCCACAGCAAATAGGATCAGACGAAATCATCCTGATTCCAGGTGGGGCAGGGGCGATAGAGTTAGCTTCTGATATTGCTTTCATTGATGAATTGCGTAGGTTGTCACTCAACGCAAAATATGTTTTGTGTGTATGTACAGGCAGCGCGCTTCTTGCCAAAACCGATTTGTTAAATAATAAAAATGCGACATCAAATAAACGTTCCTTTGAATGGGTAGTAGCTCAAAATGAAAATGTAAATTGGATTCGGGCAGCGCGATGGGTTGTCGATGACAAGTACTATACTTCATCTGGGGTTTCAGCCGGAATGGATATGTCATTCGGATTTATAAGCGATATCATTGGTGAAGAAAAAGCCACTGCCATTGCAAAACGAATCGAATACATATGGAATCGTGACAAAAATAACGATCCTTTTGCTAATTAACATTATCACATGGCGGATCAGAAAAATTGAGTATAATAAAATATATTGACAACCAATAATCTTTCTGTTATGCTTTAAAAAAATTGTTATGGGAGGGTTTCGGATGAAAATACTGCAAACGATAGTTTTTACTTGGCAATGGCGTGTTTCTGTATTTTTCACTGAACCATGTCCTGTTTGAGCTGTAAATTTACAATCGGTAATACTTAAACAGAAATAGCGTATCAGTGAAATGGCTGATACGCTTTTATTATTTTTGGAGGAGACCAATGAAACTCAAGATTTGCGGGTTAAAAACTTTACAGGATATCAATTACGTCAATAAAGCGGAGGTCGATTATGCAGGGTTTGTTTTCACGCCCCACCGCCAGCAAATAAGCGTTGAAACGGCCAGGGCTCTAAAAAGTTCACTGAATCCCGAAATAAAATCGGTAGGTGTCTTTGTCGATGAATCCTATGACTTTATTAAAAGAATCGTCGATGAAGGTATTATTGACCTTGTGCAGTATCATGGTGATCGGGAATACGAGATGCCCTGCCAGACTATAAAAGCATTCAGGATGCAAAGTTCGGCGGATATCAAGCCCACTAACTGTGATTTTGTGCTGTTTGATTCGTTCAGGAAAGGTACAAAAGGATCGACCGGGGGGATGTTCGACTGGCGACTCATCGAAGGCTATCACGAAAAATCGTTTTTCCTCGCAGGAGGCATTGATATATCAAATATAAAAAAGGCGATGGAAATGAACCCTTATTGCATCGACATATCAAGCGGTGTTGAAGAAAACGGTGAAAAATCACAAGAAAAGATTATGGAGGTTGCGAAATGTATAAAAAAGTATTGTCAAAGATAACGACCCATCAGGAAATGACCGGTGAGGACATAAGTGCGCTGATCGCAGCGATCAACAGCGGAGAAGTGTCCGATGTTCAAATTGCCGGGTTTCAGGTAGCACTGTTGATGAAGGGGGCGACAAAGGATGAATTGGCGCATTTCGCAAAAGCCATGCGAGAAAACTGCGTACCCCTTAGACCGAAGGTATCAGGCGAACTAATGGATACCTGCGGCACAGGCGGCGGGCTCTCGACCTTTAATATCTCAACCGCGACGGCTATTGTGGCGGCGGCCGGAGGCATTCCCATAGCCAAGCACGGAAGCCGTTCGCTTGCAAGTTTATCCGGCAGCGCAGATGTTTTAGAAGCCCTGGGGGTTAACATCAAATTAATGCCGGAACAGGTTGAAAAAATGATCGAGGAAATTGGGATAGCGTTTTTATATGCCCCACTGTTCCATCCTGTAATGAGCAAGGTATTGCCGACCGAAAGCGACTTGGGAATTAAAACAATTTTCTACACGATCATCGGCCCGCTTATAAATCCCGCTTACGCGCCGCGGCATCTGCTTGGCGTCTACAAACCGGAGCTTCTTGACACGGTGACATATGTCGCCAAAGAGATTGGCTACACAAACGCCATGTTTGTACATGGCCTCGACGGTCTTGACGAAATCTCCCTGTTGGGCAAGACGCGTATCAACTATCTACGTAACGGCGAGGTCACCACATTTGAGATACAACCGGAGAATTTCGGGCTGGAGAGATGTAAATTGGGGGATATCAAGTCCAGTACGCCGGAGGATAATGCAGCGGTTATCAAGGGCGTGTTTGACGGTAAAATCACAAATTCAAACAAGGATGCCATCGTGCTAAACGCTGCGGGAGCTTTGATTGTCGGCGGCAAGGTAGATGATTTCAAACAAGGCGTAGAGTTGGCGCAAAGCATAATCGAAAGCGGAGACGCAAAAAGAAAATTGAATGAATTGAGGGAAATGTCAAATGCTTTCTAAAATTATTATAGACTTTAAGCCCGTTTCACCTCAGTATGGCGACTTATTCAAGGGGAGAGATCCCATAGACATCGCCCGCCAACTTGAAAAAGCGGGGGTTTTAGGACTTTCAGTCGTCACAGAAAAGGAACACTTCGGAGGATCACTCGATTTGCTGCGCGCTATCACAAAAGCAGTCAACCTTCCGGTTTTGCGCAAGGATTTTATAAAAACAGAGGATGACTTATATGAAACCCTCGACTGTGGAGCGAAGGGAATCCTTCTGATCTGTTCGACAACGGACAACATTGGTGAACTGCATGAAAAGGCGCTGTCTATTGGTTTGAAGCCTTTGGTTGAAGTACATACTCGGGATGAAATGAAGCTGGCGGAAAGCATAGGCGCGAAGATAATCGGGATCAATAACAAAGACATAACCATTTTGGAAAAAGATGGAGGCACGGTTGATCTAACTCTTGAATTGATAAAGACGGCGCCAAAAGGTGCTTTTATCATCAGTGAGAGCGGAATATCCTGCCGTGAGGACGCACAAAAAGCTTTAAACGCCGGTGCAAATGCGGTTTTGATCGGAACGGCGTTTTGGCAAGGCAAGATTTTTGACTTTTCGAACAACGAAGTTTAGCGCTGCATACATTATAGAGGGGTGATTTTATATGCTCAATCCTGAAGAATTGGTTGCTTCCATAACTGGGGTTGCTGTCGTTCTGTCAAAAAACTTGTCCGAGGAAGATATCGGATTGCTCTCCGTGGTGTTCTCGCAACTTGGCGATACGCTGGCAACCCTCTCCGTCGCGCAGGCAAGATGCAGAGGTGAGTAAAAATCACAAAATACATACAAATAATACTAGACAGGCATGCTCCTTTTACTTCCATCCAGGAATTCGAGAAGCAAAGATGCCGTAGGGAACATGTCGTCTTCTGAAATTCCGATTGAAACGATCGCAAGTTCTGGGTTACGAATTTGAAATACGGAGCACTCTGTTTGCAGCAATGTGCTCCGTATTTTTACATTGCTGACAAAGATGCTTTCCATCAGTGCGTAAATTTCCCCCGCAAGTGCGCTGTTTTGAACTGAAGACCAGATTGGAGCTGTCTCCTGCGCAAAAAAGCGAACATTGCATAGTCCGCAAATGGTTTCAAATGTAGTAGATAATTCTGATAAAGCCTCCTCAGAAACACTTCGGGCGCTGACATTTGCGATAAAATTCCCGGTGTACGTAGAAATGGATCCTAAATTTGAAACCGTTAGAGCTACGCCTCCATCTGATTTTAAATAAACACCATTAAACAGGGTATATAAAAGGCTTACGATGCTGGTACAGTCTTCTGCTGAGACAACTTTATCCGGTAATTCAATTTCTGTCAGTGTATAAGTTAGATTAACATGGTTTTTACTATATTTATCGATTAATTTATCCCTCGAGGAATTAAACCTTTTCGTAAATTTGTTGATATCGTTATCATTAAGCAAGACGACTGCAGTAGCAGCAGTAGGTTGTGTATCGCCGGAAAGCCCTCCGTTAAAACTAGCCAATTCAAATAATATACCGCTGCTCTTGACGCCGGCAAGCAGGTCGCCGATGACCTTAATCGGATTGGTTTTTGCGCTTTGCTCAGATAAAAAACCAGTTTCGGAAAGGCCCTGTATGGATATTTCATAGGCATTCGTACAAATGGGTTCTGACCAGGTAATCGATTTTGACAGCGTAAAATCGGTGATTCCCGCGCTCTCTGTCAGGATTGATTTTTCTTCGATCCAGTCAAGACTTATCAGACGATCTGCCTTTAGATATTTATCGTTAATTTTATATGCGCCGTTCATCGCGCCATCTTCATTGGAAGTGAATAAAACGCTGATCCTACCATGGCTTTCGGCATTCTTTAAAATATAGAGTGCAGTAGCCATTGATTTCACATAGATTTCAGGGTTTTCAAGCGTTAACGTGCATTGAACGATGGTTGAGGGTTCATTTTCATAATCGCCGTAGGCGTCTTTGGAGATGGAAATATTTCCGTTTTTGTCGTGATATGCTTTAAAACTATTCGCATCCGCCCAATCGAGGATATATTTTTCAACTTCTTTTAGTTCGCTTGCGTTTTGTGTAAAGTCGAGCAATTGATTGTATTCTTGTGTTAATTCCTGGCTAACCTGATTTTCCAGTTCGATCGTTTCCGGCTTTTCCAAACAACTGGTAAAGCTCATAATGGTCAATAGTAATAAAAGGATAACCGATAAAGGTCGTTTCATTTTGTTTCCTCTCTGAAATAATTTAATTTTGTTGTAACGGCGGATATTCCACAATTTATCTTGACAAACAAGAACACTCGTTCTATAATGATAAGTGACGGGAGTATGCCACAATAATAACATAGAATTGTGTTTTTTTATAGATGTTTTGATGAATTTTCATAAAATTATTAGTTTGGTGGAGGTTATAATGGAGTCCAAAAATTTAATCATTAAGAAGACATGCTTTGGCGATTATGAATACTTTGCGGTTTGGGAAACCCAAAAATTTATTACTGAGTTTTTAAGTATTAACGAAAATAAATCTTATGAAGAAACTGTAAGGGAATCAATCATTTGGGAACAAGATCCAACTAAATTGCAGTATACCATTTATGAAAAGGAACTAGGCAAGCCGATCGGGAGAATTTATCTCAGCCGGGTTGATCCGTCCACGGATTCTTTGGATATCACCAGACTCTATATCGGAAACGACGAGAAAAGAGGAAAAGGATACGGGGAGGAAGCACTGAGGCTTATCCTCGAATACTGTTTTATGAATCTCCATATGGAACGTGTGAGTATAGACCATCATACAGGCAATAAGATTGCGTCAAACTTATTTTTGAAACTAGGATTTCAATACGAAGGGATTACCAGAAACGCCCGTAAGCGAAATGGAAAATATCATGATTTGAATCTTATGTCGATTTTGAGAGCCGAATACTTTGAAAGGGTGCATTCAAAACGGTATTGATGTATAATTGGTTTTATGTTAACAAGCGGCGCCTATTATGCTGCTTGTTTTTTTGTGTTTAAAAAGGTAGAAAGAGAAAAATTTATATTGACTAACAGGGTACTTTGGTCATATAATTTCATAGTGCGCACTACAATATCTTGTGCTGAAAGTGCAAACAACCTAAATATAACCATAAATGTAGAAATCGACAATGCTGCTGTAAATTGTTAAGCAAGGGTAGATTTAGGAACAAATCAGGACGAACTCAATCAGGAGGAGCAAATCATGAGCGAAATAAAAGCCATCATCAAAAGAGACGGAAGGCGCACGGAGTACAAGATCGATAAGATTACCAACGCAATCTTTAAAGCCGCTCAAGTACTGGGCGGTACGGACAAAGATACTGCGAGATATTTGGCCAGGCAGGTAGAAGTATATCTGCTGGAAGTATGCCATACGGATACGCCGACTGTGGAAGAAATTCAGGATGCTGTTGAAAAAATTTTGATTGAAAACGGACATGCAAGAACGGCAAAAGAATTTATTCTTTACCGCGCGGAGAGAACCAGAATAAGAGAAATGAACACGAGGTTGATGAAGATATATGAAGATTTAACCTTTAAAGAAGCCAGCGAGAACGACATCAAGCGCGAAAATGCCAACATTGATGGTGACACAGCGATGGGTACGATGCTCAAGTACGGTTCCGAAGGCGCCAAGCAATTTTATGAAATGTTCGTTTTAAATCCGGCTCATTCAAAAGCGCATATTGAAGGCGATATTCACATTCACGATTTGGATTTCCTGACTTTGACTACGACTTGCTGTCAAATTGACATTGAAAAATTATTTAAAAACGGTTTCTCGACGGGACATGGTTTTTTAAGAGAACCCAATGATATTCAAAGCTATGCCGCTCTGGCTTGCATCGCTATACAGTCTAATCAAAATGACCAGCACGGCGGGCAAAGTATTCCGAATTTTGACTTTGGCATGGCGGCAGGTGTTCGAAAAACCTATAAAAAATTATACCGAACCAATTTAGGCAAATTGATTGATATGCTGTATGACACACAGGACGGCTTAGGAAAAGCGAAAGAAATTGTTCGTAAAATTGAGGAAGAACATCATATTTATCCGATAATGGCTGATGATAACGGATATCGCGAGGAAGAAGCAAAATATCTCAAAGAAATCATCGGGGAAAAGGACATTCCAAAGTTACAGGAAAAGGCAAAGAAATACGCAGATGAAGAAATCAGAAGGTCGACTTATCAGGCGATGGAAGCGTTTGTACATAACTTAAACACGATGCATTCGCGCGCCGGAGCTCAAATTCCGTTTTCTTCAATTAATTATGGCACCGATACCTCTCCGGAAGGAAGACTCGTCATTGAAAATATTCTGCTCTCCACGGAAGCCGGACTGGGCAACGGAGAGACGGCCATCTTTCCGATCCATATTTTTAAGGTGAAAGAAGGAATCACCTACAATCCGGAAGATCCAAATTACGATTTGTTCAAGCTTGCGTGCAAAGTATCCGCCAAAAGACTCTTCCCGAACTTTTCGTTTCTCGACGCGCCCTTTAACATCAAATTTTATAGACCGGGCGATGTAGATTCTGAAGTCGCGTACATGGGCTGCCGGACAAGGGTCATTGGAAATGTTTATGATAAAACCAGAGAAGTTGTGGGGGGAAGGGGAAACCTAAGCTTTACATCGATCAATCTTCCGAGAATTGCGATTAATTCAAACGGCAACATCGATCTGTTTTTTGATGAGCTTGATCGAAAGATGATGCTTGTGATCGACCAGCTGATGGAAAGATATAAGATACAGGCCAGTAAAAAAGTGAAAAACTATCCTTTTCTAATGGGGCAGGGGATTTGGATGGATTCCGATAAGCTGAAGCCCGACGATTCCGTCGGCGAGATCTTAAAACATGGTACACTTACGGTTGGATTCATCGGGCTTGCGGAATGCCTGAAGGCTTTGATCGGATATCATCATGGACAGACCCAGGAGGCGCAGAATCTGGGATTGAACATCATCGGATACATGCGTAAAAGGCTGGATGAAATTTCGGCGCGAGTTGGTTTCAATTATACATTGATCGCCACACCGGCCGAAGGGCTGGCGGGACGATTTGTACGAATAGACAGAAAAAAATACGGAATCATAGAGGGCGTGACCGACAAAGAATACTATACTAACTCTTTTCACATCCCTGTTTCATTTCAAATCTCGGCATTTGAAAAAATTAAACTCGAAGCGCCTTATCACGCCCTTACAAACGCTGGACACATTACCTACGTAGAGCTTGACGGTGATCCGTGTAAAAATTTAGATGCTTTTGAAAAAATCGTACGGTGCATGAAAGAAGCCGGCGTCGGGTATGGTTCTATCAATCATCCGGTTGACAGGGATCCGGTTTGTGGATTTACCGGCGTGATCGACAACGAATGTCCGCATTGTCATAGAAAAGAAACCGATGATTATATACAGTTTGAACGGATCAGAAGGATCACCGGATATCTCGTTGGAACTGTGGATCGTTTTAATAATGCAAAGAAAGAGGAAGTAAAAGATCGAACCAAACATGAGATGGAGCGGATCATGGAAGCAATATGAGCTACAAAACAGATACAGTGCGAATCGCGGGTGTCATTCGGGAATCCATAGTCGATGGGCCAGGCATACGATTTGTGATTTTCGCGCAAGGCTGCCCGCACAGGTGCAAGGGCTGTCATAACGAGGAAACCCATGATTTTGAAGGCGGATATGATTGCGATATCGATAAGATTGTAGCAGAAGCAGGGAAAAATCCACTGCTTTCCGGTGTAACCTTCAGCGGAGGCGAGCCTTTTTCTCAGCCGGAAGGGTTTTATCACCTTGCGGCTAAAATCAAAGAGAATTATAAGAACATGGACATCATCGCCTACACCGGATATACATATGAAGAGCTTCAGGAGATAAAGCTGGACGACCCATATGTCGAAAAATTGCTGGAACTTTCGGATTATTTAATCGACGGAAGATTTGTTTATGAAGCCAGAGACTTGACGCTTCCATTCAGAGGCAGCAGTAATCAACGACATATTGACCTTAACGCAACAAGAAAACAGGGAAAACTTGTGATTTCGCAATAATTACGTAAAAAAATACTTGTAAAAGCAATACTCATTGTGATATAATACCATTTGTTACGTTATGAAGCAAATGGCGAGAACCAAGCCGAAATAATAAATTTAAAGGAAGGAAAAAGCTACTATATTTCAAGTAGCAGGTACGGCAGAGTGTCAAGAAAGTGCGAAGTATGTGGAAAAGGCCAAGTATCCGGCAATAATGTTTCCCATTCCAACAGACATACGAGAAGAAAGTGGAATGCAAACATTCAAACAGTAAGAATTATCGAAAACGGGACAGTCAGAAGGGCGAACGTATGCACAAGATGCATCCGCTCAAACAAAGTAAACCGTGCCATCTAAAGTGAAAGCGGAGGTGTCGCGCCTTAAAAAGCGCGGCATTTTTTTAATTATCTTAATTATCCGAATGAATTACTTGAATAACCTGTTTAATCTGAAACCGCAATAGATCAGCACAATTGCCAGTAAAAGAATCCACGCTTTGATTGGAAGGAAAAAAGCGCAGAAAGTAACAAGTCCGAATACGATCAGGATAAATCCAGTCTTTTGGAGTTCTTTGCTGAGACAGACCGTTTGTCTTTCTCTGCGTTTGCCGCCTATGCCCATATTTCTTCCTCCTGTAGAAAAGCCATTATTTTCATAATATGTGCGACTTTATGATGTGTGCAAAAAGATTTTCAATTTTTTTACGACCTGTGATACAATAAATCTGAAATGATCAGTTAAAGGAGAGAATGTTTTGCTTTATCGTATGGAAACGTCCGAGGGGAGTATATCGTTTACGAAGAATGTAATCGGAAAAATAGTCGTTGAATCTGTAAAAAAATATAACGGCAAAGTATTGATATCCAACCAGAAGGGGAAAGTCCCGGGTATTGTCCGAAAAATAGGCGGAATGGACGATATCAATAATATGGAAATCGCAATGGGACCAATGGGACTCG
>Ga0123353_10002612_pt1 | contig 22423 bp, 13 predicted proteins | sample TergutLab28metaG_3_FD_92763 | JGI IMG/M metagenome (GOLD analysis project Ga0123353, IMG submission 92763) | Labiotermes labralis P3 segment gut microbial communities from Petit-Saut dam, French Guiana - Lab288 P3 | ecosystem: Host-associated > Arthropoda: Insects > Digestive system > Gut ... | reverse complement strand
ACACATCAGCTGTGCAGGTTGCAGTATTTGGAACCGCAAGAAGCCCCCACTTTTCTCTGGCCATTATCTCCGTAACCGTTCAACTTTGGATATAGGTGTTTTGGGTTATATCGGTATACTTTATCATAACGAACACTCTCCCGAAGTCAGGCACATTCCTCCTGGGACACCCTGTATATGTATACACACACACACACACACACACATGGGTTAAAGAGGGATGGGTTGATGTGAACAGTACTTATTACAAATACACTACATGCGTAATCGTGTATGAGCAGGAAGTTGGGAAAAAATGGAGGCTCCACACAAGCTGGAAAATCATTTTCTCCTGGAAAATCTGTGGCCCAAGTGTGGGGTGTTTACATATGGTTCCGCAAATATTTGGCCCTGCTTATGTAGGGTAACATACTGGAAACTTGGAGAGCAGTAACTCCCCCCTACATACATACACACAACAGAATACCAATTGTAATGTTTTCAGACTATCTGTTCACTGTAACATACTGAACACATTTCCATATTCATGTCTGGACAAGGAACAGTCACTGACCAAGATAAATAACCAAAACCTAACTGCATGTTAGATGATGTACCCAATGAATATGGATCGAAAAACTACATTCTTTGCTGCAGGTGGGGTGGGGGGGACTCTGAATATTCTTGTATATCCCAGGGGGGCACATGGAAAAATTGAGAAATACACAAATTCTGGTTGCACATCTCAAGAGAAAAAATACTTGCAACATCAGTGTAGGCTGCAGGAAAATATTAAAATCAACTGTACATAAATAGGGGTGGGCAGATGGGTGTGGACTTGAAGTGACAGTGCTGTATCTTCAGCAGAGAAGTTCTGGACCACCTGAATGCTATCAGCTGCTGAAGGCACACTCTGAATTGTGGCCAGGTTTAAGTGGTTTACCTGGTCCATCCCCCATGAGAGGTAGTCTGGACGTGTAGCTGCCTGATACTCATCCACTAGCTCTTGGACAACTTCACGGGAATGGTCCAGCTCTTCCAGGTTGTCCTTAAACATGGTCTCTTTACGGAACTGCTCAAGAAATGCCTCTCGTTTCCGCAGTTTGTCATACTGTTGCAGGGCACGATCAAACAGCTGTGTGTGATACACAATCCACGTTAGTATAAGACAGCAGGTTCACTCAATGATGTATGGTCAAGACAGTGAAGTGTCAGGGATGTCGGTCTACATTTCCTTCATATTTTGATCTCTGACAAGCCAATGACTTCACAGAGAAGTACAGTTGAACTCGGTTATAATGACCTCAGTGCAACAACTTGCTAAAAACGCTACACATTCAAATGTACCACCTAATTGCCCCTATAATAACTTTTTTTGCCTTGCTTAGTACAACAAATAAAAGAGCATCTACCTCAGATATAAGAACACTGCCACTCAGCCAATATAATTTTCCATGCAACAGGCTATTTTGAGAATTCAACTCTTTACCCATTCTTCAGAAGTCTTTCAGGTAGCTACATATATTCCAGGCCTGGAAAATGACAACTGTAATGGAAATGTACTTTGTTGCCCTGTACATTTATATTCTTGCAGTTAAGAGGAAACATAACACAGCGATAGTCATGAATAAAAGAAAGGTTTTGAACACCAAAGTAAAAGTGAAGGTGATACAACAATTGGGAGGGGGGGGGGACCCTCATGTCAGGAATTGGGTTTTATAAATTCTACAATGCAAATGATTTGGACAAACAGAAACAAATTTATTAGTGCAACTGAACAGAATGGATTGAGAGTAAAGCAATTTCAAAAGCCTGAATGAAGTGGCATCGAAGAAGCACTGCTTAAGTGGTTAAAGCAAGACAGAAATGAAAATGTCCTAGTGAGTGGCCCTCTTCTCATGATAACTTTTGTTCTTCCTAAATTTAATTTTAAGTTAATGTATTTTTAGAGTAAATCTGTATGAAAATTTACAATTATACAAGAGTAGTTTTCATTATTTCTGAATTTTAATTGTAATTTAAATTTGAAATAGATCACTGAGCTAACATTAAGTAATATACCTGCAGGTTTGTATTTTATTTTGAAATGTTCTTCCTACACTTTTACCGTGCACCTTGCTTAGGGCAACACTTGTTTATAAGGACACAATTTGTTTGGTCCCTTCAATGACATTGTTACGAAGTTTGACTGTATTATTTTGGGTTTTGCATCCTTAATAAACTGGGGGTACTGATGATTTCTGTCACTAAGATGTAGCTCTTACTTAGCCGTACTTGATTTACCATGGTTACACAGTACGTGCAAAATGAAAAAAATTTGTAAGCGTCTGGAATTTGGTGGTGAAAGGGTTGTTTCTCATTATTAATATCTGTAACCTCACTCATATCAGCTACAACATTAAAATTAATCTGCATAAGAGATGTCTCTTTTTAAAGTCACTTTGTATAGAAAAGCGCAGAACTCTACTTAGACAGACGTTAAAGAATGTAAACAACAAAGATGTTTCTACAAAGCATATGATCATAACATGACAGTATATTCATACACTGATTTTACCCCACTGCCTCCAGCAATGGAGTAAAATCAGAAGTCATCCAGCAGCAGATATGAAATGTTTTAAATGTCTCTACATATACTGTATATGATTAATAGAAGGTAAAAAAGACGAGGAACATACTGATGAAATGTTGGTATGATTGGCCAGCATGAGGCCAGACACACGATGTGCACTCTGAATGTAAGGAGACTTGCGTGAGAGGGCCACCTGAATACTTGCTGGTCCCCATGGAATAAACTGGGCCAGTTTGCGTTCACGAATTCGCTGCAAAGACTTGTGAACTTGTGTGGGGTCAACTTCTCCCTGTGACAAAGACAGCAGTGTTACTAAATGGTAGTCACCCTCAGAAAGGCAGCATGGTCTAGAGGGACAGTAAAAATCAACCCCCAGACGTCTATAAGCTATACTGAGGCTACACACTGCAGTACCATGGATACTTCAACTCCTCATCTCCCTTGACCTGTCGTACTTCCTTGTCTGGTACATTTCCCTGTATACCTGTCCACTCATCTACCCATTTTATTAACAGGATTGATGGCAGTACTAATTTTCACCAGCCACAAGCAGACTTGACCAGAAAAGTCTGGAGGAGAACACAAAAGAAGGCAAAGAGGGATAAGCCTCAAGTACTGTCACTCACACTATACATGGGGAGGACTCTAATATGCTCAGTCTTCTTCTTCTTCTTCTATGGCACTTCATCCTGTTTCCAGGTTACAACCTCCTTGTTCCTGGCATTTTGAGACAATTCAGTTCTTAGAGGTGAGGATGATATCCTCAATACAGTGGCATACACTTTCACAAGCCCAAGAATTCAGTGTTGTAAATACCAACAATTTCTTACCCAGACTGTGCCTAAATTAAAAACTTAACCTCTCATGTGTGATTGATGGTGTAGCTCAAATTCAAAAGTATGCAGCATCACATCCTAAGTAATTAAAATCATGTGCTTGAAATCCAGTGTCAAGAAATTCACCCTGTTCAGACAGTGACAGGTAACAACAGGTCAGGCTTGAAAGGTTAATGTGTACCTGGGCTCTGTTTTAAACAGCAAGTCTCATAAGAAAAACATTCATAGTATAGTGGGTTGCTGTACCACACTGTGAAGGGAGAAGTGACACCAGCCAGGTGATCAACAGTCACTTACATATAACAGGTAACTACTATTCTCTCTTGGCTTATTTGGAAGGACTACATAAATTTAATAGAATTCTTTCAACTTAACTACTAGTATGACTATTCCTGTCATTTTCAACCCAATACTGTGGACAGGAAACCTTATGGGATGACTTCAGTTCAAGGAGATACAAATTTGGCTTCATCTCTGTGTGAGGCAGATAAATTAGATTTATGACATGGTGTGCTGATAGATGTCAACAGTTTCAAATAGCTTATTTGCAAGTCCCTCTGGCCTGGAGATCAACTGTCTTCAGTTTTTTTATTACTTCTGTCACTGAGGTAAATATAAAGATGGTACCTCAAGTTAGGAAGTGACTACTTCATGCACCACCCTTTGCAATGAACATCTACTAATCATCCTTCTGTTCAACGATATATAATTCTGTCAAGTGTTGCAAGTGACACTGACTGAAACGGTCCAGGTGTATGAGTAGCTGTGATGCCTGCCCAAACATATGCTATTCTATTCTACTTTAAATCTGTACCTGAATGATATTCAGAATTGAGATATAGCAGTGAGCTGCATTGCGATCATGAGCTGTAGATACCATCATGTTCTTTGGCTGCAGCAGACGCCGCATCACATCCAACACTGTCGTCTTACGCACTGATGCAGCCTGGCACAGATAATTTAAATAAATAAGAACATACGTTTCTTCAAAATCATCTGCATATAACTTCCAAGTCAAATTTATTATGACAAATGAAAGAATTAATGTGGCAATGATACCTCTTGATCAGTTGTGAGTGGCGTGTACCCTGTCATCAGGAAGTGCAAACGAGGTGTGGGAATCAGCGGAGCTATCAGGCCTATCAAATCATTATTCATATATGAGGGGTACCTAGACAAAGAGAAGCAAAATACAGACACTTTTTAAATGTCATTCTTTTCCTAACTTAGATGTTTCCAATTTATGTGGGCTGTCATTTATTACATGATGCAAACTATGGAAAAAGTTTTGCAATATGATGTGGCAGTCACCTGAATACACACAATCCTGTGGTACAGAATGCCATTTAATTTGGGAACATTCTTGGTTCAAGAACAGTGGTACAATAAGGTAATCACATATACCTCTCGGCATATTTTCACAATACAGTGGCCAGCTGCTCACACGTTCCATATCTTTCCATTTTAAAAAATGTACCAAAATTCCAAAGCATTTATTTTTCAGCCAAAATTTAGAATATGGTTATCTCTTAGTCATTCGTATCAGTCCAGAACCCCAAGAAAGTAAGAGGAGACATAATAATGAGAATATGAGAGACAGAGAGTATGGGTGTGGGCTTTAGCATATCAGCATTGAAGGCTCCACTATGTGTCTGTCTAAAAGTCATTAAGAGTTCAAAGAACTGGTATAAATAAGCACCACCAGAATTCTAAAGTGTAATATGAGACTGCAATTTCCTTAACAATGGAGTCCACAAATCCCCCCAAAATCCAGAACTCACCTCAGAATTCTAGGCACCAGAAGGGTGAGATGAAGTTACATACCAAGGACCCACAAGTTTTAGGGACTACCATACAAAATTGTCATCCAGGTGACTTGGTGCCCAGGATTTGTGCACTCCAGTTTAACAGTACACAAGTCACTTAAAAAAACAGATGATAAAAATGACATGCTCTATAGGAGCTTGTGATCGCTCCTAATATTTCCATAAATAAAACAGCAATAAAATCACATGCTTCTGTTGCTTGAGTTGAAACATGGTGCAAGGCAAATATTGATAATGAATGCCAAAATGTTTAAAATGCTGCCTTGGTTATATGCAGCAGTATCACACAGTGGGCTCTGAATGCAGTACACACAGAACTCTTGGTCATAACACTGGTATTTGACCAAAATGTGGAAAATGGTAGGAGATGCATCCAAATGTGGACAAAGGGGCACTGGTTTTCCATACTACAAATCTGCATCTGCATTCAGGTCATGTCATCAGTTGATGTTGCTACAGTTGCTAGGGTGAGGCACTTCAGACTTCCTTGTTTCTGCCTCATGTCACATGGTATGTTCTACCTACGGAGGATGCTATTTTATGAATCATTTTGAGTAAAAAAATGCTATATTAATACACGCCAGATTACTAATCATTCATTGCTACAACTATTTTAATATATCCACACAGCTGCAACCACAGCGTGTACAATAAACATATTTTATAATACGGTACAAATAAAAAGAAAGTAATGTCATGTAACACCACAAAAGAGAGATATCCACTTAATCTTAAACTAGTGTACATCGATTTTTATTGTTACACCGTGCATGTTGTCGAGTTACTCAATTATTACACCAACCACTGCACATATATAAAATTAATAAAATTTGCACATTAAAACATTAAAAACGCTCGGACATGTTTCGGTCCTCAGACCATCATCAGGGAGCTATATATTCCTTGCTAAAGACACACTAGAAATAGTCACAGATTAATTTCGTTGTACAAGTTGGGTGTTGTGGCAACATGCAGTGTTGTGTAATGTTATGTTGCGAAGAGTGTCCTGTTCTTCACAACATAACATTACACAACACGGCATGCTGCCACAACACCCAACTTGTACAACAAAATTAATCTGTGACTATTTCTAGCGTGACTTTAGCAAGGAATATATAGCTCCCTGATGATGGTCTTAGGACCGAAACATGTCAGAGCGTTTTTAATGTTTTACTGTGTAAATTTTATATATGTGCAGTGGTTGGTGTAATAATTGAGTAACTAGTGTACATGTGTCTGCTAAAACCATAAAACAAAGCCAGCAATTAAGTCTAACCATACTGTATACACATCAGAAGAAAATTGTGTCACGTGATACGACAAAAGAAAGACATCAATATTTAGTTACATTACGGAGTTAGTGAAGTTCAGTTATGTAGAATGTTACAATATCGAAGGAAAACATCAGTCTTGGCTAGATAATATTGAAGACTGTAAATTTTCAGCTATGTTACACTGAATATTGTTCAACATGACCCCCACCAGTCTGTATGCATAATTCTGTGCCTGTAAAACACAATTTGCTATCTTTCTGATAATCTCAGCATTTCCCTTCATGCATTCAGCAGAATCTCCCATACTCTGCAAGAGTTCTTCTCTTATGTACAACATTTGCCAGTAAACCATGTCCTTCCTGTGCCCCCACATGAAGCAGTCAAGGGGAAAGGGACCTGTTGATCTCACAGCCTGGCCGATGGACCAAAATAAGCATGAGGGAGTCATGTTTCCCAGGAATGGCATTAAGCATAAAAGTGGTTAATAAGAATTGATACCATACAGCATCTTGGAATACTATTAAAATGCTTGTAGTGATATAATGGTTGATAACAGATTTTTATATAGCAATTTTTAGTCAGAATTACTCATAAAATAACATCCTAGAGTTTACCTTATGCAGAATACCCTCTACCCACCCTGACCTATAGAAACAAGTCCAAAGCACTTTTGCCAATGAAGGCTATTGTTACCCATCGTCTGGTCATATGATTGGACTGGATCTTTTCTGCATACTCAGAAGTGTACCAATTGCAACTGGGCAATATATTTTGAGGATATACCTTAGTTTTCAATTAAGCAGAGAGTGACAATCATGTGCATTGCTTGCCTGAGTGTGGTTGTGCTAACTGACATGATGGTCGACACCAGTGTGTTGATCTGAGCAAACGAAGGGTTCTGAATATGCAGTCTGTCAGTTGCTATCCTATTGAGTGCTGTGTTATCAAGCACAACAACACAGTCTGCACTCTGTGTTAGTCGCTTCAAAGTCAGCAGAGAGTTATATGGTTGTACCACAACATCACTGATCTCATCCTGGTTTGGGAACACACTGTATGTCTCTATCAGCTTCTTTGGGAAGCGATCTGTTAGCTTCTCCAGGATATAGGAACCCATACCTGAACCAGTGCCACCTGCAATTGAATGACACAGCACAAACCCCTGCAAAAGACAACCAGGACTCTATTGGATTCAGGTGATGATCAGTCCAATTGAGCAATCTAAGTACAATAAACACCATTAAGTAATGAAGACATAACTCTACAGCATGAGTCTCCAGCCTTTATATGGCAAAGTACCACATCTGTTATTGTGGGCCAGTACTCAGGCCACACTTTGTAAAATAACAAGTGGTGTAACTGCCTAAATTATTGTGAAATGTTTGTAGTTTACACATAATTTACAAATGTGGCCACTAGGCACATAATAGAAACTGGCAGGCCACATGTGGCTCATGGGCTGTAAGTTGGAAACCCAAGCATTACAGTAATTTTAAATATTAACATCACACTATTTTTGTAGACAGATACAACCATTCCAGATGAACCTGCTGCCTCTATCTTCAGTGAAGATGCTGAGAGCATGTTCCTAGAATGGTGGAACATATTGATCAAATTTTATGGGATAACATTACATAAGACCATAACATTTATATGCCATTTACCTCCAGACTGTCACTGCCATCTGCTTCACGGTCTATAATATCAAAGATTTCTTCTTGCAGTCGTTCACCCTGACTGTACCCAGATGCCCAGTTGTTTCCCGCACCTCCACCATGTTTTGACAGATATATGTTCTCTGGGTTGTACAACTGTAAAAATCACTGCATATTATTGTCATCCCTTAAGTTGCAAACATTTATCCAAAAAACCAAGTTGAACACCTACCTTAGCATATGGGGAATTCATAATCGTATGAATTACGCGTGGCTCCAAATCCAGTAATACAGCTCGGGGAATATAGTGTTCATCATCTGCCTACAATTGCAAAGGTAGGAAATGCCATGTAACATTAACTTAACGTAACTCGAGACAGACAAAAGCAATCAAACAAGCATCACAGATGAAGTATTCATGTATCTAACCTGATAGAAGAAAACATCTTTACGGTCTGTTCCCTCTGTGGCATACTCCTCTAAAATACCTTCTGGGCTAATCCCATGTTCAGCACACAGCCTCTTCCAAAACTCAAAGCCAACTGTAATAAATCAAAATAGAGTTAACACGAATACTCCTCTTCGATAAGCTGCGTGTTTGCAGTACCTTAGCGTCATGTTAACTTCCTACGGCTGTTGATATTGAACAACTGAACTTACTTTGATTGCCGCACTGGCCAAGTTGCAGAGTTATCATTTCACATGGCATTTTTGCGTGTAAATTCTCCTTCGTCAAACACAAATTAAATGTTATATTACTCTGTGTATGCCCCGCTCAACCGAAACGGACATACCTATACTCTTTACGCATGCCTCCTACCGCCTCACGCAAATTTACGGCGCCACTCTTTTGCTTCCCGTTTCGATTGGTCAACTAGACCACAGATTACTACTCATGCGTTACATGTAATCCATGCGTACGTTATGATCTGTGGGTACGCCATTGTACTGTGGATAAACGACGCAGTTCGGACATCTTGGAAGTGTGAGTGTGTGAATTGAATGGGGAGGTTTTTGTGTGTGTAGAAGTGCTGATTGTTCGTTAAAAGAAAATGGGTACACCGAGGCAAGATAATCACGGTTCCTCGGCTGTTAAACCAGTAACAAAACCATACGGGAGAATTGTTTTAACTCTTAAAAACTGTCTTTTACCTGAGGACAAGCTTAGTCCTACTCCATCGCAAAACGATGGACTGGACCAAGAAACAGAAGCTGATTTAAGAATATTAGGTTGTGAATTAATTCAGACGGCTGGTATACTGTTAAAGCTACCACAAGTAAGTTTATAAATGTTTTATTCCACTAATGAATATCTGCCGTTTTGGATGAGAGTGTATTGTGTAATAAGTTCCCACGTAACGTCAAGGCCACTTCCTGGTAGGGTGTCTTGGATAGTATGTGAATGAATTGGGAAAAGTTTACATCGTGAACACATTATGTTACACTTTTGTTATGTTTGATGTAAACTTGTCGATATGTAGAATCACTTCTTTTATCAACCAACAACTGCATTTACATAAAACACTTTAAAAACACTTAAAAAAATCACTCCGACATGTTTCGATCTTGTCAGATCATCATCAGGGAGCTTTGTTGTTTCTTGCTAAAGTTATATTACAATATTCAAAATTTAATTCGTTTTTGCAAACAGTATGTTGTGGCAGTATGTCTGTAAGTATATTATACTTGTTAAGTATATTGTCAAAACAGGTATATTAGTAAATGCATAATGGTGATTGTTCCTATATACAAATAGTTAGGTTATATGGATTGTGCGGCAGTTTGCTTACCATGTGTGTAGGACTGTGTTGTAGGGAGAGCAGTTGGCTAGGTGTTTGTCATATGCTACCTAATGAGGGACTGGTTGTGGGTTGCGTGGGAGGATATTTGTTGTATTCGCGAGTTTGTAGAAAGGGTTGATGTTGCCGATTTGTTGTTCTGTGATCAGTGTTTTGTGTTGGTGGAATATTTGCATGTATAGGGTCTCCCAGCAGTTCATACATGTACTTTTACGACATGTCTTGAATAGTTGCAGCGTGTCTTCTGTTGTCTCATATCCGTGTCTGTTTTGTAGGGTGTGCATAGCATAGGCAGACTTCGAATCCGCAGTCCGCCTATGCTAGCAGTACGAATTCACACCGTAGAAGTGTAGCTGTGGTTTGTGTTTTCATTGTACAGGCTGAGGTCTAATAGTTGTACTTCTTTTTCAGGTAGCAATGGCTACAGGGCAAGTTTTGTTTCAGCGTTTTTATTATTCTAAGTCATTTGTTCGTCACGCAATGGAAACAACAGCTATGGGTTGTATTTGCTTGGCATCAAAAATAGAAGAAGCTCCTAGAAGAATTCGTGATGTAATCAATGTATTCCATCACATTAAACAAGTGAAGAGTCAGAAGTAAGTATCTTGTGTGCAGCAGTTATATGTCCTGATTCCCTTATGAGCTGTACCATTATGTCCGTTTATCCTTATTAATCAGTACTTCCCATAACCGTGGTTCATATTCCTAAACATATTTGTAACATTAAGGTTTAGGTGGTTCAGCAGCAGTATTTACACCTTTCCAGCAAGTTAAGTGGCTGTGTAGGTTGTCCCCCATGTGAGCCCACAATATTATTTGTTTTATTTATTTTTTTATTTGCTTGGAATTAAATTCCATTTAGATTTTTACTGAAATGGCAGTGTTCCCATAGTGTTACATTTACCGAGTACTGCAGCTGGTTGGAAGTTATGATTTGATGAGTTAAGTTTTCGTTGTGCTGAAGTCCTTTTGTCATGCATTCTCAACTAAATTAAACAACTGCTGTATATTGGGTAGTCTTGGTCTTAAATCTCATTCTGAGGTTTTCCATACTTTTCTGATGCCCCTCCTAGCAAATAATATGTAGATCATGACAACTCCTCCTGTCAGCTTTACATATCATTTTTTTCAGCCATCTATCCACGCACATACCTGACTACCCACATGCTCACCCGACACTGTCTAGTCTGAGCTGTTGACTAATTCCATGGATCACAGTCTTTGTGAATGGAATAGTTAGACAGCTTGTCAGGAAATTACTTACATTTTTTAACACTGAAGTTTTATCATCATTTTCACAAACCCATCACTTGCCCCTATCTATGCCAGACAAATCGAGCCCACCATATCCTATTTCTTTAACGTTCATTCTAATCTTATCTTCCCATTGTGTGTAGGTCTTCCAGATATTTTCTTTTTGTCAGTGCTTTCAGCCAAAACCTCGCATGTATTTCAGTCTTCTTTCACTTATTCCACATGCTCCACCTGTCCCATGCTCCTTTATTTGATTGCCATAATTATATTTTTCCAGGAGTGCGGATCATGAAGCTCTTCATGCAATTTTTACAGCATCCTTTTACTTCATCCCTCTTAGGTCAAAATATTCTCAGCTTCCTGTTTTCAAAAACCAACAATCTGTGTGTGTTCTTCCCTCTGTGGGAGACAGGTTTCACGTCCATACAATACAACAGAACAGGCAGGATTATATATAGTTTTGTGTATTGGAACCTGTACATTTTTAGATAGCAGGCAGGAAGGTGTGGTGGTGTTAAATAGACCTGAAATAGATGCACTTCATTAGAATTATTTTTGTTTCAATGTAAATGTAATTTAATATGAGGTATCAGGCTAATTCATTGTTATGCAGTTTTATTATGAAAGGAAGATTGATTATTTTAAACAAAGGTAACATTTAATACAATTTTGGCTGGTAATTATGCACCAAGTGACCTCTGATTGATTGCATTTTGCATGTAGCACAACATTTGTGAGTTTCCATTGCTTATCACAGTAAGGTTACTTTCATGTGAAGATGCCTCCACAACCTCTACTTTGTATCATTTGATATAAGTTTGTAGCCCCCAGAACTGCAAAATTCAAAGCCAGACACTGCCACTGCTCAAACAAATTATAAGTCCTTTCATAAGCCAAGGGTAGCACAATGAATCAACTCTCCAGACTGGTGGACCTTGTCAGGGCATTCAGAACAGTGTCTCATCTACTTATCTATGTGCCATAATTCTCACAGAACTCTGCACAGCCTCAGGTGTTCATAATTGATATCACATGATCTCCATTTCCTACAGTATGTGTGTCAGCCCATACACTGCTCCTTCATTCATTTCATCCATTTCTAATAAATATTTCTGAACACCTGCCATACTGGTACTCAGTGAAGTGCAGAATGGTTATGCAAATAACCACCCTTTCATTTCATTTTAGTCTTCAGTTTGTATGTTTTAAAGGATGTGGAATCTTGAAGTAGAATATTGACCCATCGCTACCTGTTTATGGTCCAGTAATTAATGTTCTTACAGAAAGCAGAATTTCCAGCAGCTGCTGAAAATGTTTCATTCATCTCATTTCTGACAACTCTCCAGTAAATAGAGAAACAACCCCTTGTGTGGTTGACAGGGTTACCACAGAGTGAAAAGTTAGATATTTATTGATGAACTTACAGATAAATGGTGGAACCGAAGGAAGCTGTGCTATACCTCATGACTATATCTGAATTTTCATTGTGTTGTGGGTTTCATAAAATGTGAAAAGGGGAAGGTCATGATGAGTTGGACCGTCTTATCTCTCAGATAGTTTAGGTCCTTTCAAAGGTGGGCTGGGATAACATAGTCGGTATAGCGACTCGCTATGGTCTGGTCAGTCCATGGGGTTGAATTCTGGTGGGGGCAAGATTTTCTGCACTAGTCCAGACCGACCCTGGGGCTCACCCAGCCTCCAATACAATGGGTACTGGGGCATTCCCCATGGATACAGCAGCTGGGGAGTGGCACTGACCACCCTCCTTGTCTATTGCTGAGGTTAAAGAAAGAGAGGAACTGTACCTCTGCTTCCACTGACAGCCTACTTGACCTTTTCTGGGGTGAATTGTACCTTTACCTTTACTTTAGGTCCTTACAAAGTGAAGGCGTTATGACTGTTGTGGATATATTTTTTTGTACTTATGGTCCTTAAGGATCATTTTTAAGTTTGTTTCCCCCAAAAACATGCAGCATCAAACACAACTTTGAAGTGTTTACAGGTTCTGTATGCGACAGACTGTACTTAACGTTGATAGTTGTGGGTGGAGCAAGTCTGGTCTCAGGGCAGTCATGATTTTGTATGAGGTATTTGCTCCATATGTATGATTAACCCTTTCCTCTCCTGTGTTGGAAGGCTTGACATGTTAGTGTTCTGTATGGACCTACTTTGGAAGCCAAACATCACTTAAGAATTTGCCACCACATGATGACCATGCCAAGTGATACATTTTTTCTCATTACATTCTCTGACAGCTGCCCTGGTAGTTTGCTTGTAGGAACAACAGGTGGCAGAAATTTATATCATACAATTTTTTTTTTTTTTAATTTTGCACAAATTTGAAGCTGGTAGGAATCAGGTGGGGAAGAAAGTGGATGGGAAAGGGTTAACACATTTGCTAGTAATTTTTCTTTATCATTATGAAAATTGTTCACCCAAGGTATGAGTGCTATGAATACCTGTCATAAGTTAACTGCATATTGACCCACAATTATCTACTTATTCAAGAGGTTTTACCAAGTTTTCCTTGTACTACCTAATTTCATAGGTCTCTCTTGATATTAAACTGCATTCCCAAAAAAGTTCATCTCAAATGCTTCCAACAGCTAATCAGCTAGAATGTAACTTTAGATTGTTACCCAGATGTGCATCTGAAGTACCATCACACAGTGATGAGTCTGGTCTTCTGGGGTATGACACCATGCAGACTGGTATGTAGGCATTGTGTTTGAGGAGCTTGCTGTCTCTTTCTTCATGGTAGTCCAAGAAGCCAGATGTGAAGTTGGAGGCAGCAAGGTGCCTATGTACCAACAATCCACACAACATCTTATCCCAGAAGACTGGAATCTGTATCAGTACCACTGTGAGAACCTCAAATGTATGTTATAAGGCATTGCAGTGTTCTAGCTGGGTATTTTTTTTTTACAAAGGTTTGGCATTCCATGAAACAGGGTTCATCATGTTTGTTATATTAGTACTGGTGAACAGCATTTCAGGTCATGTCATTTTGTATCATGATACAGGAAATGATATTTTGATATGCTTGCTTTAAGGTATGAACTATTAATGTATACTAATGTTCATTTGTAAGGTTTATTTTTGTTTACAGAAATAATTGCATTTTATTTGAGTTAAACATGATGTGTGGCTGTGTGTGGTGTCGTCATTTATAGAACCACAAATTTAGATATTGCTTATTATGCTGTGTCACATTTATTACTAAGTGGCTGACTTTATTGTGTAACAGTGATGGGAGGATGGGAGCTAGTCCTTTCAGATTTGCACCTATTTAATCTCATGCTGAACATGTTTGTTATGAATTTGGTTGTCTTCTGGAGTATGATGTGTAGTAGTCTGGTAGTTGGGTGCAGATGTTGCACTGAAGACCACAGTCACTAATACACAGACCTCTTGTCATGCAAGTTCATTATCATAGTGAGAGATCATTTTCCAAATCAGTAAGTTTTATTTTGTGCTGCACGATGGCAGCTTTCTGTTGTGTAAGATATGTTGATAGAGTAGACTAAGTAGCACTAGTTAAAGCTGAGCCAGTGACATTGTTTGAATGTGCCCACAGCATAAAGCAGTGTTGTGTTAATTAAGACGTCTGCATGTGTGCAGGTCAGTCGGGGAGTCAGATCATGTATATATGCTGCAGGCAGACTGGATGTATATGTAAGAGTATCCTGGAATTTCTGTAAGAGTATATTTGAAGTTTCCAGATGTGTTTACTGCCCTCAAATATTTTATGTGCTTGTCACTGTGAATTTATAAATCTTGGAACATCTGGATTGCAACAGTGGATCTCTTTGCTTCTTCTTGTGGTTCAAATGGGGCAAAATGCGGTTTGACTCCCCGACATTTGCTTAAGAGCTTGGAGGGAATGCATGTTAGGGATGGGTCCATTCTGTGCGGAGGGACATATATCCTTTGCTCAGAGAATTTTGTACTTACTTTCCACAGATGTTTGTTCGCACATCAGTCCTCCGGCCAGGGGCTGATGGTGGTGAGTTGGCATTACCGGTACCGTACATTGAAATGTAAAACACACACAGCCATTGAGGGGTTGGCAGGCAGCCCCTCTGCTGAACAGAGACTGTGTGGTTCAACAGCCAAGGCTATCTTCCTCCCCAACAGCTCGCTGCCAGAACAACCAATAATTTTGTTTTACAAGTTTCTCATGTTTATTTGTTCTTGTTTGTTTTATTTCTCTGTGCCAGTAACGTATGTGCAGGCCTTGACCGTGGCAAGGTACGTGAGAGACCTTGCCATGTACCAGACCTGTCTCTCAGCAGCCATTCTACCCACCAATGTGTGTGATTCAAGACAGTCATGTGCAATATGACACTGTGTGATGTGATAAGTATATGCTGATGTATCAGATGCACCTGCTGCCTCAATCACCTGGATAGCAAGTTCGTGTGAAACCTCTGTGTAAGTTTATCACACTATACAGTGTCACATCCCTGAATACAGCTGTTTTCTTAGTCTTCACCTCAGAAACCTCAAATCTTGTGTGTAATTCACTGTGCACTTTTTGTTTGTGCATTGTAAGCTGCAGTGATAGATTACATCTTACGGAATGGGGTATTGTGCACCAGAAGTTGATACTCATATCAGTCCAGTGCCTATGTATGTGTGAAACAGTCCATTTGTTTGCCCTTTACTCTCCTAGATCTCGTGCTGACATTCACCTTTATTGCAAGTCTCTAGATGAATGTTCCACCACATTAGAGGGATGTGGGCAGCCGGGACATACCAGAATATACACATTCGTCTTTTCCTGTAGGAGCCAGAATATCTCACTGTGTATGCTGACAAGGCTAAAGACTAGACAACCAGTGGGGCTTAGGTTTTTCTGCTCTTCACCATGCCCAGTCCAACTCTGGGGCCTACACTACTTCCCAGCCAGTGTGCTTAACATATCTTTATCTGTAGGGATAGTGTGGCTGAAGCATGAAGCTGACACACTAATCCACCTGTTGTCAGTATTAAGTATGTGTGGAGCTGTACCTACACTCTCCACGTGTCTCTAAGGTAGATTGCTTAATGATGCATAGATATACCGTGTGATTCTCACCATACGAACTTTGGCTTTCACTGTTAAGTAGTGGATTTTACAGGACACAATGGGTTGAGAGAGACCATGATACCCTGCTGCTGTTATCAGAGGTGGCTTAGTTTTGTATTTCAACACATTGGTGAAGCAGGCTGTTGTGAAGTGTTACATAATGTTACGAGAGTAAGTTGAAACCATAACTTGCCTTCCAGAGAAATGGAAAACAAGGTATTGTTTTATTAAATTGGGCATTTAATCTCATTGCAGTTGAAAGCTTTGTTTGGTGTTCATTGGATCTTTTTGGGCCATTTAACACTCAAAGTACTAAAACTGCATTCAGATGGAGCCCTCTGTTGTGATTGCTAGCTACTAACAAGCTGGGAATTGGCTGCTTGGAGGGACACAGTGCCACTTCTGGACTTGGACTGAAAACATGGCTACACTGCTTGGGACTTGTAGGTTTTGCTCCCACAGTACAAAGAGCAGATCCAGAGGTGGGACAGAATTTGTGGCAGAAATGTCTCTGAAGGGGGTTGATGAAATTGGTTACAGTTGACCAGGGTTTATTGTCCCATATGGGCACTCTGATAATGCTGAAGTAGCCAGTGTGTATCTAAATTAGTCAGTTTTTATGCACACAAGTCTTCAAATGTAAGAATGTAATGTGTTGTCCATTCACTGTCAAATGCACATGCCTTGGATGTGTAGATGTGTGTAGCTGCACCAAATTGAATGAAGGTGCTTTATCTCTCTATCCTCATTCAACAAGTGACAAAGAGCAGGGACAGCTGTTTCTTTACTATGTATTTACAGTATTGATATGGGAATAAAATGTTGATACATCTAAGAAATGAGAAGGGCTGAGGTAAAATATCATTGCATGAACCTTTGGATTCAACAAAAGCTGGATAATTTATTTCTTGAGTGACTGTTAGCTTATTATTAAGGAGTCAACTCTATGGAATTCAGTGCTTAAAGTCTTTGTTGTGGCAAGTTTTGTTCTTGAGTGACTGTTAGCTTATTATTAAGGAGTCAACTCTATGGAATTCAGTGCTTAAAGTCTTTGTTGTGGCAAGTTTTGAAGAAGAATGTCTTTGCCGGAAGACTGTTTTGTAATACAGTGAATTCTGATTGGGATGTTACACCAATTGGCTGTGCCTCTTCAGTTTGGCAAGGAAACCATTTATTTATGTTGTTAGCAAGGGTTGATACTGTGTTGTAAGTAAACTACTGTGGTAACTGTCCAAACCACAAATGACAATTTTGGAAAGGTAATGAAAATGAAGTGGGGTGCCGTGGCAGCCACGATATAGAAATACAAATGACGTGCAAAGATTCTGATTTATCTGCACTGTGACTGTTTATCCAACGCTGTGCATGAAGTCCGGGAGATGAATTAACAATTTAGTTTGAAGATCTGAACTTAATATGACTCTTCACACATAATATTTTTAAGCAGATTTTAGGAAATGTATAAGTTTCTATGTGCTAGATATGCAAGGCAGTTTAAATAATTTTAAATGTTTATGTGTAACATGAGTGCCTTGCAACAGTAGTATTTGCTCATGTGCCTGAAGATGACATGATCATAGTGAAATGTGTAATATGCATTTATTGTGATCATAGCACTTGAGTTTTAGCTTGCACTGAAACATATTCTGTTATACTCTTAGTATTTGGGAATATGAATTTTTAATATTGTGGTTCTAAAAAGGTGGCATTTTATTTGGATAGCAGTTTATCATTCTAAATACCCTCCTGGTGTAGGGTTGGTAGCCATATGTTAGATTTGGGGTTAACAGTTTGCTGCCTGGCAATAAAGAATAATTTTTTTTACATATCATGCGCTTGTACACAACTGATGGACATATCTTAATTTTGGGGGGTGGGGGGCATTCACACATTGTGGTACCTGGCTTCTTGGACCATTCACTTGCAACATGTGGCCAATGTAGTTTAATCATAGTTAGGGCAAGTGTAGATTTCATTGTGAAAAATGTTTGTCTCTTTTGGCTGACAGAACTGTGAACTGCGTTCATGTTTCAGAAGTGGCACTGTGAGTTGGGGTGGGTTTGTTATGTTGTAAGTTGATGGTGTGAGAATGTTTCATAGATACTGTGCTTTGTTGATGTTGGTAACTCCAACAAACAAGAACAATGCTGTGCCTGAAGTGTCTTTTCCAGTTACTGGACATCTGGTAAGTACACAAGAAGTTCGAACTCTGGTGAGTGTATTTCGGCTTCAGCGTAACTGACTTCAAAAAAGACTAGAACAGTGAAGAGACATAGAAAAGTTCGTAATAACAGTTCTTTTGTGTAAGAAGAAAAGCAAACGGTATTTTAGCAATAATGATTATATTGATATTTTGATATGTCTGTGCTACTAATTGCAAAGAATTTTCCAGTGACATCATGGACCATTCATCGTACAGTGAAATGTGTGTGATTATTTGTTGCGTTCTAGTTTTGAAACAGATTGTGCCAGATAGTAAAGGTACGTAATATGACTTACTGAACATGGAAGGAATGCTGTTGAAAGTGACTTCAGATAGTTTAATGGCTCAATTTTTTCAGAAATGGAGACAAAGAATAATGCTTTCTTCCTTTAGAACTTGCATTTCTTTTGCATGGAAGTGTAATACTGTTCTCCAAATGTCAAGATTCAGATGTCAGAAGATGAAATGAAGAGCTTTACAAAAAAAAAGTGCCCAGTGTTGGAGGAAGATACATATCATGAATTGTGCAGCATGAAGATAGTGTGTTGTGCAAGATTGTGGTAAGGTGGCAGAGTTGACATGCCAGTATAGCCTGGGATTTTAATGTGTAAGCCTGATAACAGTTGTTTCATTGGATGCCAAATGCTTTCGAAAGTGAGGAGCACTATCTTATGTAGTGCAAATTGTTGGAGGAAAAAAACATGTAGGCCATCTACGTGCTTCAGATTTCAGTATCTGACTCTCTCGTGCTTCATGTGTTCAAACAGTTGTAGGAATGTGGCTGTGTCACATTGTAAGTTGGTAGATTGCTTCAGTTGATCAAAGTCTCAAGTTGATATGCATATAGGGCTTTGGTTAGGAAACCTGAATGAAAGACTACTTGAAAAATATAGGCATAATGGGGAAGTAATTTTAAAAGGTATCTGAACTGAAATTGGGTGGATGTACTTGGTTCTGGTTGAGAGCTGGTGTTGCTCATGTGAACACAATAATGCACCTGTGGGTTTCATAAAATCTGGAGAGTTTCTTGACTGACCAAACAACTGTTAACTTTTCAGAAAGGTTTCTGCTGCCTGGAGTTTCTTAATTGGTGTTCAAGTGGAATTCATAAAAATTATTTTGTTTTTGCTTATCAGAGAGTGGATTTAAAAATATTCGTTCTTTCCCTTATATTTGAAAAAAAAAAAGATGCTTGTTTTACAATTTGGAAATGGCAAGTGCATGTAGTGTGTTGTCTGAATGGATACACAGACTTGCCATTCTGAAAAGACAAGGTAGTTGGCCTTACGTACGTAATTGTAATGGGGTGATTAATGATGCATTGCAGAACAGGATTTGTTTTAATTTTGACATTGGGATATAGAGTTTTGCTGTAAACAAAAAATGTCTAAATAGTAGTATAAATGTAAGAAGTGCCATTTTTTGCTCTCCTTGCCTATATTGTGCTACATATTGGCTAAAACTTGTAACATGCAAATTCAGAATCAGATTGTTACTTGTCTACATATGTTTTGTAGGCATGAGATGATAATATGTAATGTGATGGATGAAATATAAAATGAACCTTTGGGTTGCCAAAACGTAAGAAATATCTTGTAGCTGAGGAATCTTCATCTCCATAGGGACTCTGCTTCCTTAAGTGAGGTGGTTATGTAAAATGTGATTTGACTTTGGAGATGATTAAAGTATATTTTGACCAGGGCTTTCAAATTAACATAATCACCTTCAAGAACAGGTATTCAGATTTATGGAAAGAAAAAAAAATCAAGTATTGTGACAATGTAATGGCATATGATGTATCTGTATGTGAAAGGTGCGCCTTGCAGTAGAATACCTGGGCCTCACTTGATATTTCCAGTTTTTGATAATTCTTCCATTGGTACAGTAAAAGTTACAGCTTTCACAAATGAACTGTTGCATTTACATAACAGGTAGAAGACGCAAAGACAGAATTTAACTATGTGCACAGTTCATGGCTACCTTGGTCAGAGTGATTGTAGTTCCCCAGTGGACGGAGCACATTCACTTGTTTCTGATGTGTATTCAGGGCGTGTCTGATTTAAATCTCAGCTGGGACCCTAACCTGATAGAGGTTTTAATGGTTTTACCTAGTGCTTCCAGGAAAGTACTGGAATGGTAATTAAGGCATGACCATTTCGTGATTTATTGTTTGCTGATTATGTTGTAATTTGATGTCATATGGTCAGACATATTGGCAGCGTTGTTGAGGAAACATTTATTAAGATACACTAATTGTGTTTATAAGATTTCATAATTATCCACTTAATATTACAATGAATGATAACAATATCAGTCCAGCGTAACGTATATACACTTTATTAAGAAAGCCTAGCTGCATGTTTTGGCTGTGTGTAAGTCATCTGCAGGCAATGTAGTAAACTAAAGAGGCAGTGTATGGCATGTGTAAAATAAGATGAAATCAAGTGTGAGCTCACCGTGTTACACATCTTATAACCATGGTAAAATGAATAAGTAGCGTGATGGCTGTGGGCGGTTCAGATCCATGGCTTATACATGTTGTATATTGTCTCCTTCGTTTGCTACGTAGCGTGATGACGACTTACATAAAACTGAAACTTGCCAGTTTTTTTAATAAAGTGTGTGTTAGCTATGCTGAACCAAAATTGTTATTGTTCATACATAAAGTGCATAATGGGATGAGTGATTCAAAAATAACATTAAAGAGTTTTGCTGTGTTTGGGAACAACATACAAGAGATACACTTTCTAGCAAGATACACAAAATTCAAATTTGGGTAGGTAAGAAATGTGTCATTACCATGTACGTTTTTACATATGGAATTGGTTTTCATTGTGTGGGTAAACAGTTGCATAGTAATGCCTGCTACAGTCAATATTGATTTAATCTTCCATTTTTGGGACATTCATACTGGTAAATGTTAATCTCATTCAGGCGTTCTAGTCCAAGAATTCCACTTCTTCCATGAATGGATAACCTGGTATTTAGGTTTTTGGCATGATAATTTTCAAGTCACATCATTACATTCTGTAACAGGTCATACAGCTTGTGATTGAACCATCTCTGTTATAGCACTCATCAAGATCTAGGTGGAAAATACTTCATGCATTCACGTGACAGCCTCAGAAATGAAAGTAACTGTGAGTCCCCACATGGCATCACACTGATAGATTGTTAGGTGGGAGGAATTATGAGCAAGATTGAGTGAATTCTACATGGTTTTAATGCTGACTTTGAAAATGGCCTCAAACTTTATCTTACTAACTTCCAATTTTGAGTGAATTGGAAATGAAATTTGGAATCATTTACAGATGATAATAACAGTATCAAACTAGAAATTGCATGTTAAGTTCACTTAAAATATAGCTACATATGGTCTCTCCATCTGTTTGACATATGGGGCATCTCATACCAGTGTCAGCAGAAGTTGGCCAACATGCTGGGGCTGCACTTGTCCAAGTCACTTAATGACATCAAAGTCCATTGTGAAAATACCAGGATGTGAGTCCTTTGTGGTGTTTTTCATAACTTGAGAGATTCTTAAATTTTGTGCTTTGAAGTTTCTGAGGGAATCTGGGTCAGCATTTAAAATGCTTCTCAAGCTGCTTGTCCAAAAATATATTCCTCTTATCATACATACCCACAAATATCCATCCCCTGATTTTGGTTTTGCTGATCCCCAGAAATTTCTGTTCAAATGAGGGAAACACACTTTCATTTTCATCCATTGCTATAACACATATGTTTATTAACCCACATCTTAGTATGTAATGAAAAAAAAAACTTCCCTGGATTAACCAGTTATTGACTGCTGACCTCCCCTCTCTTTGGGGGGGGGGGGGGCGGGGTACTTGCGGTTGGGGGTTTTTGTTGGTTTTTTGGAAAAATGTTTTTCCTTTGTTTGTTTTTCCCTTTTACATTAAACCCAAAATGTTGTTTTGGCCCTTTCCTTTT
>Ga0123353_10002611_pt1 | contig 22428 bp, 11 predicted proteins | sample TergutLab28metaG_3_FD_92763 | JGI IMG/M metagenome (GOLD analysis project Ga0123353, IMG submission 92763) | Labiotermes labralis P3 segment gut microbial communities from Petit-Saut dam, French Guiana - Lab288 P3 | ecosystem: Host-associated > Arthropoda: Insects > Digestive system > Gut ... | reverse complement strand
CGTTATTTCCGCAGTTGATTTGGGTGTAGGTTATTGTCTTTTTTTCAAAAAAAAGAAAGCGTAAAAGAATGAAGGGGGGGGGGGGGAGGATATAAATGTGCAGTACGGAAGAACAGAAACTGTTACATTCCCACTAGAGTGCATGATAACGTAACAGGCCAAACGTCTCAGTTATTTACGGCACACTTACAAAAATAGGACCAGAACTTAAAATAATCGTTTACTTGGAACAAAGCTCATGAAATTCGTTTGATTTAGATATAAAGGTTCAATTCCTACTTCAGAGCAAACACATGAGATCTCCGTTATACGGTCCACCAGAATGGTGCTGTGGTAAATAATTACTTTATTGTAACAATCATACGACACACATTAATACAGCAGTTTAAGTTAATTCACCCAGTAAAATACAGTAACCACTGTGTTCTTTTTTAACAGAAATAATCGGTGGGAACATTTGTATATGTGGGTAATCAAAATTTAATTTGGGATGATAACGCTAGAAAGCTGTAGAGACAGAACGAGATAGAGCAGCAGCAACTCTGCTAGTTATGCAGGAGATGTTACAGCAGTACAGGACAGTGATACTTGAAGCAGGACAACCTGAAGACTGTAGAGTGGAAAAGAGAGAAGTTAGCAAAGTATAGACACACGAGCCAATTAGTATAAAGGACTTCTGGTCATGCTACGAATTTGTCATTGTCAAAATCTAATGGGTTTTGGAGTCGACCGGGAGAATCAAAATTCGAGCTTTTGACATTTTTTTCGAAATGCAAATCAAGCGGAAGCACCTTAAAACAGCCCGGTAGGAGACGCGTATATGGGGTTTACACAGATTACACTAAAGGAGACCATGTTGGTCATTAGAAGCCAATGGCGAGAGACAATTCAGAATTTTACCTTTTAGGATCTATTGGGAAAAAAAAGTCAAATTAACAACTGGACAGTGAGAAAATTCAAGCAGTGGAATCACTTTGGCCGGGATGCCAGTTACGTCAACACAAGCTGTCTGGACTTGGCTAGGTAAAGATGTGACTTAGGTCCATCCGATTCTGTCAGTTACAGTTACAGTTAATAACTAATAATTTCTAATTGCATTACTTAAAAGGATTATAGTGACATTGATAGTGAAATTGGTAGTTTTAAAAGTGACATCTTTTAGTAGACAAATGGGTATAGTGTCATTAATATTAATTCACCAATGAAGTGACAGAACTAATAGGTGTCACAGTCTAAAATAATAACCGTAAAATCACTTTCGACAGTGGCTACAATAAAGTATAAGAAAAGAAGAGCATCGCTGAAATAGCTGGTAAAATTACAAAATACCGTGTTAATTATTTATACGAGTGTTACCACCTCTATGATCAACCTATACTATCCCTGCTACCAAGGGCGTAACAACCGGCGAGACCTAACAACGGGTACGCAGGTTACCACAGCAGGACTACTAACGCCACACCTGTCGCCGATAGACAACAGCTTTGTCGCGAGATCTGATGTTCTCAAAGACGTGGTGCTGGGATGCATGCCCTCTAGTCTGTGACGCTGGGCGCGTAGTTCCAGAAGTGTCAAAGAAGCGCAGTATAGCGTCAAGCGAGCAGCTTTCTTGACGCTGAAGGTCAAGGCCCTACGATCCTTCGAAACGTCCGAAATACTCGCCCGACACGTCATATACCCGAACACCTGAATCCCCCTCATCAGCTACGTCATTTGTTGGTACAATTAGTACAGAGCTTCAAACTACCGCCCTGTTAAATTTCAGTTTTTAAGGTGTGACAACATTAATTCTGTTTTTAACCCTTATCCTGCTAACGTGGAGAATACGGTGAGCTTCTAATAATGCCAGCAGATGGCAGATGGGATTTAACTCGGTGTTTAAATGATTCAATAAGTGTGCGTTGTGATGATTCGGAGACTTTAACATACAGATTTACGGATTATACCTCTGTCTAAGCACCTTCGTTACAATAAAACCTTAGGTGACATCGTCCTGTTGAGTATTTCTTGTGGTTGTATTTATCGGTTAATGTAACACTATAATGATAACAAAGGCATAACGGTACGTCACCTAAGACTCTTCTAGGCAGCCGTTTTCGGTCTGGGGTTGCAGAGGAGCCGCGTCTCCGATTTGTAGCGTTGGGAGTGACGATATTTCAACAGAACTTTGAATACACGGAATCAGGTAAGAGTTATTCCGAAATCGGTTCCAAGTCATACAAGGTTCACCGAGCGGAAGGGGGTGGGAACAAAATGTTATTTAAGGTACATGGGTTGGACTAAGGGGTGAACAACAGGGTGACTCGGAAGGTCTGTGGAGCCGCATGTCTAAAGGGAATGAAGGGCGCCACCAAAGTATATCAAATTTGAGACAGGATGGTTACATGGAAAGAAAAATCGGCTCAGTACAACGGCTAATAGCAGGTTCTTTTGAGCACGGTAACTAATTTAATCTTCGGGCTGGGGTCATTGCATGACCAGCTGATCCATCATTACCTTCCCAATAATGACTCTGTGTTATGCAGTTGGTTCGACCGTCAGTCATAATTCGTAGGTCACCTTTGTCGAACCCAAGGAGAAAGCAGGCAATGAAATTACATGAATGCAACTAACGCCATGCAATGTTCACGTCAATGAACACACCCGCATTTATGTCTTCGCCGGATGTAACTCTGCTCCACTTGTTCGAAAGACGTACCCTGCAGCGACCAAGCCACCGCGATGGTTTTCGGGGGCTCCGAGAAAACTTAATTAACGACAAATTTCAATTTTACGTAATTGTTCATCAAGTAATATCAGGCCCTGAAGAGAAACTGAAAACTCTATTCATTTTGTAACCTATCTAAATAGCACTACTGTCATTGTAAACTACTAACAATAACCACTGCAGGTAAGCGGTAGAAAAGGTGGCGAAGAAATTTTTTTTTCACATAAAACCAACAAATTCAGTCGCATTACGCTATGCTGCAATGCGTTATCGGATTTATTTTGATATAATATCCTTGACATAAACTCATTAGATCATATTACATGCGTTTTATACATCTGGGTAACCGTCAACTTTCTTCTTCACAATCAACAGAACTATGCAATAAAATTAAAGTGTTAAACCATCAAGTAAAAAAGGTGATCTATCGTTGTAACACACAGTATGGGCAACAAGCAATAACGGTTGTGTATCTGGGGTCATGGTACAGTACCAGTCACACGTAATACCACGGATGCAAATAACACAGAATTTATTAAAAACGTACACGAGAATATCTCCTGCCTGGAATAGGAAACATTACAGACGTTCGGTTTTCAGAATCTCTCATATTGCTATTCACGCACAAGGTTAAAATAATGCTGTCCCTCTGTACACCATCAAGGCATAAAGTCGTAGTGGAAGTACATCTCCTATCATTAACCTCAGCCCTAGATGGACGTGACTTCCCACAGCTCCAAAGCTTCAAGAATTACTATCATCAACCTCCGATAACATATTTATGTGTGTAAATAAATGCCATTACACACTGCGTTACTGTGGAGAAATAACTACAAAGGCATTCGTTATAACATTCAATGGAGGATACAAGACCAAACGTATGTCAGACTTGCATTAACTTCTCACAAATATGTCACGTTCCAGGCTCTTCTTTCCCGTTACTGCAGCAGAACGATCGACCACCACCAGCACGTCAGTATTTTTTCTGTTAAGAAAAGCTGAAGTTCAAAGTTTCCATGTTTATTGCTTACTATTTATTGCACAATTATCCATACAGCCCTCTGTTACCTAGCTGGCGGCAGTAGTTTGAAGCATGCTTCAATTTTTACATCTGCATGAATACTGGAAGTGGATTAAAAATGGAACCCCTCAACTTTCTAACGACGATGCACAAGGATGAAGTTTGCATGCATTTTCGGAGCGCCTTAGCAGAGCAGATGGTGAAACGAGTGCTCCACGTCTGGCCGCTTATCCAGGAGGTAGTCCACCTCTGCTTCACATTCCCCTTGCTCCGTGCTACTCGGCATTCACCACGGTACGTACAGTACAAGTATACCGAACACTGTTCGGGCACTACCGAAGTGGTATGTTTGCGTATCAAACGAAAACCAGAATCGTGCAGCTAAATTTCAGGTTATACGTTGCCAAATAGGAACTTACGGATGTATTGGTCTAAATATACTTCTTAAAAAGGGGGTACAACTGAACAATACGCAAGCTATTCACATTTATGCGAGTTTAAGTCGCGAGAGGAGTTTTAAGAATGGGCACCTTAAGTGGGAGACATAAGAAATGTCAATCAGGTAACACAAAAAAACAAACACGCGAGCAACACAACACACACACACACATGTTTAAATGAAAACCCCTAACCGTAATCTGTATGGAAGCCGTCGGGCAACCCTAACATCGGTTTCCAATTCCATGGGGGAACTGAATGGTTTTCTGACAAAACCATGTCATTTAAACAAATTCCATCGTAACATAAACACCTGCATCATAAAGAAGTTCATACACAGGTACTAAATGTAACCGACAACTATGACTTGAAATTCTGATAAACAAATAACAGGACATCGACAACGCTGGTCTCAGAACTTGGTGCTGCAACGTACTGGCGACTCTTGGACGCCGAAACATGGGTGAGACAGTTTATTATCCGAACCAACAAATGCACAATATATATTAATAATACTGTATATACCGTAAGCACTCCTACATGTTTTGATGCATCTGCATCATCTTCAGGGAGTCTTAACCTTGAACTTGGCTAAAATTACAATTTTATTAAAATTATAACTCAATTAAATTAGTAGATTAAAATATTCACGTGATCGTTGTTAAATGATAAAATACAAACTGTAAAACGTTAATAATTATATCACGTGGAAGTTGTTCGTTTGGTGGCCGCATATACATTCTGGATAGTCTTGTCGGTGTAATCCCTATGTTGGCGTTTCCTGTATGCTGGGATGAGTTCTCATCAACTTCCACGTGATCTAATTAGTAACGTTTTACAGATTGTTTTTATCAACAACGATCACGTGAACATTTTAATCTACTAATTTTATCGAGTTATAATTTTGTAACTTTAGCCAAGTACAAGGTGAAGACCCCCTGAAATTGATGCAGACGCACTGAAATATGTAGGTGCAAGTACGATATATAAAATGACAATATATATGTTCGTGCAGTTGTTGGTCTGGATAATAAGCGGTATAAGATGCACGGTACATACACTGAAATAATGTGCGAGTCTCACTCAAAACAAGCAATGCGCCAATAACAAATACAAGAAAGCAGAATCTCCAACACGTGTAAATCTGAATGTACGTATAGACTGCAAGGTTTAAATGTTTGAGCTGGCACCATTCAATATATCCATACATGCGTGGACATTCAAGTCTTTAGGGATGTTACGCCATGTCGACTGGTGAACACGCGAGGAATGTTTAGCGGGATTGTAGCACGGATGCGCTGCTTGACCCTCAGGGTGGAGGAATTATGCTTCTCCGAAACGTCGGCAACTACTTACCAGCCGACGGGGCGTTTACATCCTAGACAACTTGAATCTTCAGCAACATCGCTGTGAGAACCTGAAACCTCGCTATAAGCGCTTGCGTACAGTGCATTCGGGCACCGACTAAAAAACCTTCGACAATTATGAAATAAACCTCATAAAATAAGCATAACTTCAAAACGGCACTTTATGCTAGGCGCTGCAGAAATGTGTTAGACCAACCGCACGCGAACGGGGCGTACATAAAGTTAATCAGTTGTTATGACAAACCTGCACACGCTCGTTGCGGACGACACACTAAGCACTTCTGTTGTGTTATTCATGTCCGTGCATTAACTGATACGTATATACAACACCACCAAATTAACTGCAAAATATATAAATAACAGTGTACATTTTTTGTTATATTATATAACACTTTGTGTTTGTAGACAATAACATTAATGTGGCCAGCAACGTGCGAACTCACACTGTAGGACTCCCATGGACGAGTGATGAGCCCGAAGCAGAGACCTCTACCTGACAACACACAACACACACAAGAGACAAACATCCATGCCCCCGGCGGGGTTCGAACCCACAATCCCAGCTAGCGAGCGGCCGCAGACCCATGTCTTACACCGCGCGACCACTGGAACTGCCAAGTCTGGCCCCGGCTGAATTTTGTGAACGAGAACGAAGAAACGCAAATATTTACGAAAGACAAACTGAAAATATAAATATTTACAAACCGCTGCATACTGAGACGTTGGTCGCTATACCAACCAAGCTTCCCACTGCCGCCTTTCTATGTCATAACATAAAAAAAAAAAATACATCGTAAAGATGCAATCATATATCCTTGCATAAATGCGCTGCCGATACTACAAATTCGTCACAAAACTGAGGTAAATAAAATGTATGCTGGTGCATAATTTGGCTTGCGATCCGGATAGGTTACGTTTCAATATGATTTCATTAAACATGAAGTTCCATCACCATTGGTGTAAAAGAAACAAAAAACCAAACGATGCCACTGTCGTGGATTAGTGGCAAACACAAAAATTCGAATACACCAGCAAGTGCCAGTTGTTCAACTAGAACTAGCTCTATTTTGAAATGATACGAGCACCCTGAATACGTATACATCCCGTGGTTCAGCAACCGTGCACCAAAGCTTTCGATAGATCGGTCACGCAACAATCTCATCCCCCCCATCACCGGTATACACATTAATCAACAATAACAACACACCCAACAGCACACGCGGTCGCACGTTTTTAAGCAAAAGCAGCTGCCAGTTAGTTACCTGTGAACTGTCTGTATCCATTAAGAATCTTGGTTTTCCACCACTTGGCTAGGTTCGCCGCCATGTGGTTACCACTGGACGCTGATTCTTGTAGTGTCCGATGATACAGAAGTACAACACTGAGCAACAATCCCGCAGACAGAGGGGGTTTACCTCTTAGTTGCGTCATACACGAAAAATTTCAGAAGCACACTTTGCACTTGATGACCACACGCGATAACAACTTAAAACAAAATATCGTCTCGCCTTTGAATTCTCGCCCCACGACACAACCAAAACACGGAAAAGCACTGGTGGAATGTACGTGACGGCACATATTTGTCAGCTAAAAAGATGCAAGGAATTCTTGCCGGTGCCCATCTTCAAGTCGTGAAGAACGCCCATGTTCATCAGTACACCTCCCAGTCGCAGGTGTTTGAAATTCGAGCTCAAAACCCCTCCGGGAATAAACACGTAACAAGGGAGGAATGTCAACTTAAAGTTTATTCCGTCAGTGTTCTTCCCAAACGATGCGGGACGCTTTCTTGGAAACTTTCAGCTCCCTGGAGAGAAGGAATGGCTTGGAAAACTATAGGGGTTTGTTATATTTTTAAACTGGGAACTTTCGGAGGTGGTCGTCTTAGTGGGTGGTTTACAACCAGAGAAGGGTGGATGCGACTATCGGGTGTGGTAGTGTTAGAGGGTGGAAGGGGCTGGGGTAATTCTCTGAATCGAAGGGAAAAGCTGAGAGGTGCGGTATGCGCACTGTATTTAAACTGGAATGCTACTTTAGTTACCGCCTAATATAGGCAATCAGTTCCGTCACATATACATATGTATACATATATACACACACATACACACACACACACACACACACATACACGCGCGCGATCTTTCTGACGGCGCCAAATATAGCCCATACAGACACGAATTCACTTTGAAGCGGCGCATTCACGTGTGAACACCAAACGCTTGGCTTTGCCTACATGTCGTGGCTTTACAACACAAACAAGACCAAGTCTTTTTCGTCACAGTATGTTTCAAATAATCTGGCAACGCTGCAACTTTCCAGTGTCTTCATCTAATTATATTCCTTCACTCAATCCTTCCTTTCCTTGCAGGTCATTTTCATGTATGTCTTTCACATTTCGTACCGAACTCTAATTCTTTCACTTTCATAGCTGCTTTCAAGGAAATGCTTAAGGTTAGGTTAACTTTTTGAGGTTACAGTGCTGTATATGTATTTTTTGTTTCGGATCATTCTTGCTGTCGGCACACGCACTATCACGCCCTTCGATACCTTCACTGCTAATACAATTTCAGTTTTATCACGACACTAATACGATATGATTATGTGTAATGATGAATGCTGGCAACTCACGCATCAAGGCCACTTACAAAGCACAAGCTTTGCTGCGCTGTGAGAAGAACAAACGCACGCACGTGCAAGTGAACTATACCTACGCTGCCTTCGCTACACCACCTACCACCTCGGTTTCCCCTCCTTAACTGAAGTAGAAGCAGCTATGTCTGAGGGACCCTACCTCTTCCCCTCTTTCGTGCTACCAGCAGCTATTATCTGGCGGTCCGTCTGTCACCCCCCTCCTCCTGCCAAACCTCGCTCTAGACTTGCACAGCGGTCGGTCCCGGAGCCAGCACGGCTTTCTTCTCTCCCCGCTGCTCCTATCCTTCCTTTGGCGGACCTGACAACCAAGCGGCGGTTCCTGTTAAAGGAAGGGAAAAAGAAGACGAAAAAATATGTCCAAGGAAAAAAAGAAAGGAAGAAAAGAAAGAAGAAGAGGAGACCGCATCGACAATGTTGCCAGGTGAACAATAAATATGCTTCTTCTGTATATACACTTCATAACAAAAATAACATGAAGGCCACATACGGTCTTACAGAACGCTGAAAAACGTAACGCACCCAAAACCTTAAATTTCAAGTATTGCAATCTAAAGAACGAAACTGCTTATTTATATAGTTGAAAATAGACACGCGTAACATTCCAGATGTTGGAGAGAGCAAAAATTATGTCCTGCTTGGAATTCTCTTATAAAGATCAAACTGACCAGCTGTCAAGGATGGGCACACCTAACTGGTGGGGGGGGGGGTCCACAACAAACTAAAAACAGTTAAGTTCCGCTCCATCTTCATCAAATATACGAATTGGTTCTGAACACATTAGACACACTGATCTGGTCCGACGCGAAATCAGGTCTGCCCTTCACTCTTTTTTATACATATGTGGTACAACACCCCGAATGGAGGGTCAGTTCCACCCATACCACGGGTTCTTGCCGTTACAAGACACCGACGGAGAAAACATTAATAGGCAGAGGAACAGAGGCACATGCAAGACCTGAGCGGTATTTGGAACGATTTGACCTCGGAAGTACAAGAATCCGTTTCCTTTACGGGCGTCCTTACTTTGTGGTAATGTACCTAACATCACATTACAAGCATGCTGTGGCTTCCGTAGGACACATTTTCGGCTCGGTACAAATTGATGAAAGAAACTCGGTACAACCGAATTATGTCTTGCGTGTAACATACGGGTCCACAAGTGTTCCAAGAATCTGGCAGCCAACTCAGATTTCTAGGCGCAAGAAATTGACATGAAGCAAGCTCCATACCGAGCACCCACAAATATAGGGCGCCAATGTACAACATTTTGTCGCCCGGACGATCTGATGTCCAGGATTTGTACACCCCTGTCATAGCAGCAGGTTCTGGTCTCAAAATTTGGTTCTGCGCCCTCCTGCAGTCATAATTCCATTTCGTAACATTTCCTACTGAATAAACCCTCTGATGCGTAAGTTACTTCTCAAGCTTTCGTTCATACTAACGGGAATTATCCGCTGAAACCCTGAGCAGCCACTCAAGGAACCTCAATACACCGCGGAATCACATAGGCCAAGATGCAGTTCGACTCCCGGCTGCAATAAAATATTCAGTTGTTTATCGTAACAATTTGCACAAGAACTAATGAAGCTCCAAAAGAAAACACCACCAGCGACTGCAATGAAACGGATCAACACTGCTCCCTTCCAAATCTGTACCATTAGTCACTCACAGCCATCCTCACTTCTCATTCTAAGCTACATCATTTCAAAAGATGACAAGCGTCGTTAAATTTCCGCTATCTGGTTCTGAAGCTGCCGGAACGTACTAAACACTCACCACCATACGATTAAGAATGCATGGAATTTACACTCTCCCATATAGTTTCGTAAAAGGTGCCGATTTCTTCGTCATCTGGTTATACAATACGAAATCCAGGAGGCCAAAATGGACTGGACATGTGACTAGAACAGGGATGACACAAAACATGTGCAAAATATCGGTAATGAAGTCCCTTGAAATAAGCCCACTTTGAAGATGTAGAAGACGTTTGGCGGATGACATTAAAGTTCATCTTGACGAAACAGGTATGGCAGGTGAGTGAGACTTGCACGTGCACGTAGTTCGGTGCTGGGGTGTGGAATTGCAGTTGAACCTTCGAGTTTCGCTGTCAGAAAGTTAACAGTCTAGTACCCGTTCGTAGTGTTCTTTTCACTTCATCACTCATTTGCTTAAGGAAGATGTGTTGTATCAGAGCAGCACAACAAGTTCTCAATAAAACTCCATTTCAATAGCAAAAATCGGTTGGAAATTTCTGGAAAATGGAGACCCGCCCTTGGTCTTATAACGATAGTGAACGACAGCCCCGCAGTATCCTCTGGTTTACGTTTTCAAAAAGACAGTACAATGTTGCATAATACACGTGTCAAAATTATAAATACAAGTTGGGTTTTGTAACAATGTTTACAATTCCACCACGTTTACTAACTTTCTTTGTAGCACCTCGAGAACCCAAGATTTAGGGGAAAGCTGTCACTTGCTCGATCGCGATATGCGAAGAAACACACGCAGATCTTCGTGTTAAATAGCAGTTATGATAATGCAGTTGAACCAAAACTGGGGTATTTCGACAAATATTGAAATAACCATCTAATATCAGTCTCATGGAAGTCCGTTTAGTGGCTCTCGAGTTGTTAGGCTACATGCGGACACAGGCACGGCAAAGCAAACAGGTTCCCGAAACTTTTCTTTGTGAATGGGCCAACAAACGTACACACGATCACTCGAAAGTTCTCGTCAAGTTATAACGTAATCATAGACAAATATTTTTAATGTTCACAAATTACAGACTTCGTGGTCGCATATCAACGTCGTTGCCAGTGTATTTCTTTGACATCACTAACACTCTTTCACGCGCGTACCAAAATTCACGCAAGGGTTTCATTGCCTCCAAATATAAGAAAGTGAAGAAGCGATGTTGTGGCATTGACCCATAAATAAAGACGATGACAATGATGGGTTTTCACGTCTTTTCCTTTTCCGCGAAACTGCACAGCCTACCGGCAGCAAGTAATCGCATCCTCACTGCACTTCAGCCCACGTTAAGTTCGGGCTAAGTTACGTTCCACTGTTGTTTGTTTCTGGCGCGACAGCCTCCGGTGGGCCAGGGCCTCCTCATTCACGAAGTTTCTCGATCACACACAATGACGCACCACAGTCGATAGGACTCCTCTGGACGCGTGATCAGCTCGTCGCAGACCTCTACGTGACATCACACACCACTCACAACAGACAAACACCCATGCCCCCGGTGGGATTCGAGCCCACAATCTCATCAGGCAAGCGGCCGCAGACCTACGCCTTAGACCGCGCGGCCACTGGGACCGGCACGTTACGTTCCACTAGTAGCATATAATTTTTATTGAAGAATGCCTTCAAATGTTACCATTCAAATGTCAAGAGGAGAAGGCAGAGAATTTGCTGATAGTGGTAGACATGTAATTTGACATCAAGAATGTTCAGAACAGAAGCAGCTGGCGTTTCATATTACGTTCGAAGCATGGAAAATATGCCTAAAGATTCGACTCGCTAAACTGGCTAGAGCTTTACGGGACAGCAGTAACAGAAACGGGGAACAGAGGGACAGTTTCGGGAATTACCAAAAATAGCCGCATTTATTTCTTCGGCCCGACAGATATTATGATCTTTCACCTCAGCCAGTAAGGATCGCAGTTTCCCACCACAAGAAGAAATTCTGCGCAACCGCTTCACCAGTAAATTCTCTCTTGACTTAGTATCAATGACTCCTTTTCGTAGCGTATTACATTTCCCAATCAAGTTTCAGGCAGCAACAACATCACAAACAACAGCTGACGTATAGGAAATTCAGCAGGAAATTTCAGTCATCATTTTCATACATCATGATTTTCATATGTGAGCAAGACCAACAATATAAACATTTTTTCTTAAAAATTGTTATTAATAAATTAAATTATTCTCGACATGTTTCGAAAGGTAAAATACGGTAAGCTGCTTCTACAGACCTCTTGATGACGAACAATTATTTGTTCGAAACATGTCGAGGATAATGTAAGTGCAATCACAGTTTTCAAGAAAAAGTGTACATCTTGTTGGTCTTGACCACTTATATTTTTCATGCACTATACAATAATTCTAGAAGCTTCTATATACATGGGTCACTGTCTTTAGATTTCTGGTCACAGGAACGAACCACGGTCTACCTCATCAATTTAACGTTGTCGAGTCTCTGTCCATGACTGTCAGTTACAATGTAATGTATGTATTAGGAGTGGGCCTACTTGTGGTCTTTAACACCCCCCCCCCCGTCCTGAAATATCATGAAAAGCATGAGTTACTCTGTGAGACCTTTATTAATTTCCAGCTGATACAGGGTATATGTATAAATTAAAACCTAGACGAAAAGCTCGTCTGTAAGTCATTCTGTACATGAATCAAGTTAGTCTCTCCGCGTGAAAGATGCGCACTATTCTCATCAGGTAACATCATAACATTCAAACTCGACTCATATAACCTAATTGTATCACAAATAGAATAATCCCAAATTTAGCATAAATTTTCTTCACCAATTCACTATTTTTAATCACCGAAAAACAATACTCTCAGAGTTAACACGCCAATGTAAACCACAGAATATCTGCATCCGTAGTACAAATAACAAGGTGTGGGCGTTTCAAAAAAAGCACTAAGTTTGTCCATGAAGGGTTACGTGGGGTGTCGCGGAGCGGGAAGTAGGTTTTCTTTGATGGATCGTCTAAACGTGGTGTTTGCTCACGATTGCTACAAGAACAACACGTTTCAATCCCACAGCCCCGGTGAAATGTTTTCTCAATTAATTATCCGGGAGAGGATAATTCTCTGGAACCCTTCTGAACTGAAATTGGAACGGAACACACAATCTGTAGCACTTGTGGCTGGTTCACCATTGTATCATTCTCTGGCAAGGTCACACAAAGAGGTGTCGTTCACCCCGGTGCATCCAGCTTTCTCCTGATTCGCATCTAGAAAAGGAGGCCTTGCTTTCAAATTTGTCCAGTATTTTGGTTCGTCAGGATCGTTACGGTCTTCTGTATTGTCACCGTTATAATTATTAGTGGTTTTTGTGTTGCTGTGTTCTTGTTATTGTTGTCATTGTTGTAGTTGTGACCGTCGTCATTGACTTCATTTCCTGTTTTAAACTGTCTTATGTTTTCCACGAATGTAGATCTGCCACGAACACTGCACACAGTGTGTTCCTACAGTCTATTACGTACTACATTTAGGTATGCTAATATACGATCTTATTACGCAGTTTGTATGGTATCAGTCCCATAAATGAAAAGAAAAAAAAAAAAAAAACTAGACATGTTCGCAAAATTGCGAAAAGCGACTATTAGAGATGCGTCATATCTGTCTGTCTGTCCGCCCGTCCACGTAGAACTCCGCTCCCACTCGACGGATTTTAATTAGATTTGGTATATGGGTATTTTTTCGAAAATCTGTCGAGAAAATGCAAGTTTCATTAAATTCGGACAAGAATGAAGGGTACGTTACACGAAGACCAATGTACAGTTCTTCTTGGAATGAGAAATGTTTTACATAAAAATTGTAGAAAAAATCAAAACACACTGTACGTTCAACAACTTTTTTTCTTTCGAAAACTTTGCTGTTTATGACACAGTATGGAAAAATACTGTAGAGCCGGGCAGACCACAGATGATAGTATGGGGCACGCTCATTGCATACTGGACACCTAAGGCTACAGACACACAAGTAGAATATGCAGTATTTATTGCTTTTCCACTTCACCAGTGGTTGCACGAAAGTGTATCAGCGTTATATTACACATAATACATTGTCTGTCTTTTTGTTACAATAATTTCGGACGAAAATCTACATGCTTTTCGTCTTATTCTGATTTATAATACGCTTTATTACTACTTTATACTGAAATAGTGTTAAATGTGCTCTTGTTGTCCTTATCTACAAATCTACAGCTGGTTCCAGTCTTCTTGTCGATGATAAGAGTTACATCACACAGTAAGGTCTATATCATTCATACAGTACTATATTAAGTTGAACAGTCAGCGCTATTTTCTGATAAAATTCTTAAATAGCAACCTGGTAAAAGTTGCAGGTGGCCTACAATCAGTTTACGGTAATCTCCTTTAGCCTGCGACAATGTGACCTGTGGATTAACCTTTTAAAGCTTATTGTTTATGTGATGCACCAACAAGTTTAACATTCAAGAATTGTGTGCTCTGCCCACACTGTATTTATGTGTTTTGTGTTTATCTGAGAACAAACAGCGATTGTGCCACTTACAGCATAAACTGATTGGTTTTTATAACTGAGTTGAAAAGTGTTTACTGCGCGGTACTAACTGGGTATTTAAATAAAGCGGTCTGCGCTTCGTCTTTGAAGGGTTAAAGCCACTGATGAATTGCACGGCGAATATCGCGCTAAGTAATGCTTTCTGCAGTGACGAGTGTTGACGGCTTCATCCTGATCGCACTACCTTTTTTTTTTTTTTTCCTAAAAGGGTGGGGCATTTTAGTGAAGAATGCAAGACTGTCGATTCCCGTACAGTTTAGAATTTCGTCATCAAGGGGTAGTGCTGAAGAGCAGGTACGACTTTGCGTCTTGTGTTTTATATGTTGTTATTGCAGCGTCCCGATCCCTGGGGCCGCTAGGCTGCGGTTTCCACAGATGGTACGACACTAAGCAGGTTAGCGGAGCGGTATAATAACTTGTTCTTTCGGCGTTGTCCTTTAATGAACGAGCTGCTGGGTAAGGAGTCCTTTGAGGGTGAATGCCCCAAAACAAATAACAAAACCGCTTATATATGACAAATGATTTATTAGAATACATATTCTAGCAGACCTGAAGTTGATAAAGTGCTGAAGCTATTCGGCAGTGAGACGACCGCGTAGTGTCCCAAACCTCTAAATTTCAAGGTGATTTTCAACAATTCAAACCTGACCACACGATTTACAGCTGCAAGGCCACTTTACTTTCTGCGCCTTGGGGAATCTCTTCAATTTTTCACTTTCACTGTTTTTGCAGCTCACAGGCCAGTGAGGACGAAACGTATTTTTGTGCTGTCTGGACTGTCTACATTTTATAGCTTATGGAATAAGCTATCTGGAGTCAGCTTGTTGGTGTGTGCATTTATTTAATAGAATGCCGGGTATGCAAACTGTTGCGAAAATGTCTGGATCATAATGTTGTTGAAATTTTCAGCCTGCGTTTTTTGAAAAGTAACTGATTCTTAGGTTACTGAGCATCACCTACAGATATCGTGTAGCGTCGAACGTGGACAAGGAGGCTTTATAAACAGAGAACAAGTAGGGCTTTGGTGTTATATTTTAAAGTACTGTTCCGGTATTTACTACTGGAAGGACTTGAACATTTCAGAATAGCAGGAACAGATAGAAAGCCAGGAATCCCAAACTTACTGCAGCGATAATGGCCACTACGCGGCGAAATTTGTAGACACAAGAATAATGAAACGGTGTGTGTCTAACGTATCATGTCAGAAACCATACTGCATGACAGTATCGTCAATCTCTGGCTTATTTTTAGTAGCTGGTATAAGGGTAGGCCTAAACCTACACGACTGGAGAATTAGGAGGAAAACAAGTTTTAACCTGGCTTTACAGCGTTCCAAGAAGACATGTGTCGTACTGGCCTGGGTAATGGAGAATATAAACACAATCCATCAGGAATGTTTAAACACGGCATGTTGCGGGAGAAACAAGCGGCATTAAAAGAATTAGACCCTTTCCCTATTATTTTAAAATCAGTTCGCGAGAGTCAAGGAGCCCCTTGAAGATAAAGACGGAAGAGTCCTTCGAAATACAGGGCACCAAAAACCCAGCTACCCAGCCTAACAACCCACAACACCCGATTTCTCAACATTCGGTGCTGTAGAAACTTCAAATTGCGCTTAATCTGCCCTTCTGAATAGTACTAAAAGAATGTGACTGAGTACAACTGACATGCTGGGAACAAAACGGAGAGCAGGCCGCTTTATTAGCAAAAATAAAGGTATAGTGATCCCGTTACAGGCCCGGTGTGGGCCAGAGGGTGGGTAGAGTTATAGCTCTACTTTTCCGTGACCGCGGCACTAGAAGGGGGTGAGTGGTCAGCAGCACGCCCCGGCCGCATTTTACCCCCGGGAAAGACCCGGTACCCATTTTACAGGAGGCTGGGTGGACCCCAGGGCCGGTCTGGACGGGCGGAGAATCTCGTCCCCACCGGGATCCTATCCCGGACCTTCCAGCCCGTAGTCAGTCGCTATACCGACTGAGCTACCGGGCAAACTTATTAGCAAAATAAGGCTCAGAAATCCTACTCGTAGGAGCTGATCGTGCCCTTGGCACTTCTTGTCCAGCTGTCAAGCGGGTTGTAACAGAATGGACGAGCAGAAGCCGACTGGAATATTGCAAGTGTGGAACCAAACAGAGGTATAGACCCAACAGAATAGGAGAACCACTGCGGCTCGAAAACGAATGAGTTTAAATTATTGACAGAAATGTCAGGTTGCTGTCACGTGAGAGGACACCTGTACAAACTGGGATTAGTTGATGTTCCCATTTGTAGCAGGTGTCAGAATACTGAAGAAACGGCTTTACGTGTATTGTGCTATTGCCGGGACCAATGGGAGTTCAGCTTCGCAGCTAATCTGTTGAAACACTGTGCCGACTGTAACGTTCCAATCAGCAAACCAGTCCTCCTTCAAGCTGCAGGTGAGATGAAGCACGGGGAAGCAGACTAGATAATTAACTCTCATACCCTCTCTTCAAATTATAACTTTATGTTTCAGAACTTCTTGTTGATGAACTGACACATTTTATGGAATCCGAAGGCCCACGTGTTCACAAGAGTCCGTTACTTGATTACGTACATCTTGGGATGCTTCAGGACAGTCCACACCTCGACATCCTGTTCATTGAGATCAATCAACAAGCCTCACATCCACCCAAGTGCTCCTGGGTCTCAAACCTCACTTCTCGTTTCCACGTCTTCAGACTCAGTTTTTATGTGCACCCTTCACATCCCCCTGTGCATGCTGCACGTAATGCCTTTCCTACTCCTCTGGTATGAAGACCCTATGGCATTACCTGGGGCATACCACGAATTATGAATTGCCGTATCACGTAATCTTTTCTGTACTTATCTTCAGCAGTTTATTCTCAATCACCCTTAATTTACGTTCTTCCCTTGCAGTGCGAAACCAAGTTTCATGCCTATAAAAAATTCTAGATTTTTTAATGACGAAGGCAAAAGGGGGGCATGTTAGTCGTCTGCTTGTAGAGGGCATCAAAACCCTTTATAACACCTCACGAATGAAATGAGTTAAGAATAAACTATGCAAATCCGAAGCCCAGCTCCGGCTCTAAAAACCGACGATTGACACTCAGGCGCCCGGCATCATAAATGGAGACAGCCGGTAAAAGGTTTTCGCCTCCTACTCGAAAACGATGCTTGTTTTATGGCATGCGGACCTCCCACATATACAGGAATTACAGCTGTCTCGCGTGACGTCATGCACGCCATATGGAGGACACGTATGTACGAGAAGTAGGGTTGTCCTGTTTCCATCTAAGGGAACTTGACACATAAACTGATTTTGGAATCACATTTTCTGCATGGGTTTACCTGGCGGCGATAACAGGAAGACAAATGCGCGTCGCTTGTAGTTCATTAATTACCAGTTTCATAAAATGAAGCTTTATTTTGTGAAAAAAATTTGGGGCTTCGCTCAGGACAATTTATGACACGTCTCTTTGCTCACGCTCGACAACTAGCACCAAGGCTCCACATGTTTGTTCGTCCACTTTAGTCAAACATAGCTGAAGGTGCCTAACCATCAACAGATTCCAGTCCAGTCCAGCCAGAATCTACAGCAGTGTTTCTCAACCTTTGTGAGATCGCGGCCCGGTAAATTCTTTTTTCATAAGACGAGGGCCTGGCCCCAACAAATTCACTCGCAAATGCCTTTCCATTTTTTTAAGTTCATACATTAAACTAACATAAGTATTAATAATTAATTATCGCATAATCATATAGAGTATTAGTACACTTATGTATATGGTGTGGCATCTTGATACACATAAAATTACATTTAAATTAGTTGTCAGTCACTGGACTAATGAAATCTTGTAGCATATTGTAGTTTCCTCAGGCCAACATCTGGGTCTGAGTTTTGCGACACATTCACGAATATTATTCTCCTCAGAATATTTCCACTATAAAACATTTATTCATGAAAATTGCTTAGAAAACTAAAATGACAAATTCCAGGAGAGTCTCTCGCGGCCCGGTATAATTGATACCGGGGCCCGGTAGCGCGCCGCGGCCCGGCGGTTGAGAAACACTGCTCTACAGTCAGTGGGGATGCACACCGACCGAGTCGAGTGCAATGACGACCGCACGAATCCTGCAGGTTTCTAGTACTATTTGAACAGTGCACAAGTCAAGAATTCCACAACGACGGAAAACTGTAATCTGCTTGTTTGGCGCACAATTATTTGGAGAAGGAGGTTGCGTCGAAGAGACGAAACGCTTGGGTGCACCCGATAAACATGAAAAGGCTGGAATTATGAATATTTAGCCCATCTTCTGTGCCATTCTTACCAAACGCTGGCTATTTAGTTTCTGCTTCTGCGTTCACAATGACAACCATCGTACTTGTAGATTGCCTGGTGACTCTTAACTAAAATAATCAACTGTTCTGAATGAAGGCATCACGATGTGCTTGAAAATCAATAAGTATTACACAAACGTACGTCAGCACAGTCTATTTATTCTATAGTATGGTTACGTGTTTCGACTAGATGTTAGTCATCTTCAGGCCCCTACAGTCGAAACATGTAGCCATACTATAGAATAAATAGATTGTGCTGACGTACGTTTGTGTAATACTTATTAAAATAATCAACGTTGCAACAATCATTTCTTAACCCAAAACAACAGCCTTCCCGCCCTATCACTGAAGTCAGGCTGACGGGAATGAACACATGCGGCGTCAACACTTTTGACTCGGTAAAACTCGACTCTACTCGATTCGACTCAGCTAGTGTGTACGCATACCCGCACGTGACCATTGTAAACAAGCGCAAAGACGCGGCAGAGTACAGCGTCTTTGTGCGTCTGATTGGACTCGATTCGACTCTGTTGGTGGGTACACACCGTAAGTAGGTAAGTGCCCTAGCTATGGTCTGTACCACCAAGGTATCGTAGTTAGGTTCCAGACAGGAGTAGAGATTTTGTTTCCTCCACAAAGTTCAGACCCGTCCTGGAGGAACCATGGCTCTAGTACGGTGGGTGCCTGGAACTGGAGAGAAAAGCCTCCTTCTTGGGGAGTAAAACGACGAAAGCATGAAGTTCACCACGCACATTTAATCAGTGTCGAGGTTAAGAATGCTTGGAGTTACACCTCCACTCCCCTACGTATTCACAGCGCAGTGCTTAATTAAGCAGAGCAAAAATGTTACCCTTTACCATATCCACTTGTGTACGTTAAAATGTTTGTACGAAGTGGGTTTATACTTTAAAACCTCAGACAAAAGACATCTTACGTGACTTCTGCACCTGCTGCCGAAATAACATGTATACAAACTCGGACGTACTGAGAAGAACGGATTCAGTTTCATCCATATTTCTTTCTCACTAAACAATAACTTAACTCTGAAGGATTATGATGATGGCAGATTAGACTTAGGAACTCTAAGTTTCTGAGCTTTGAAATCGTCTCTATTCAACGCAACACCACGTTTCGGAAACTTTATAAGATCCTATCTTCAACTGCATGGGTGGGCCACATACGCAGCTGGTTCCGACATACAGAACTGTTGTTTTCCGTTAATTCGCTCTCTTGTTTCAAAAGGAGGCAATGGACAAAATTCAGAAACGTAGTAACTTTAAACGACAACTTGTTTGTACTCCCTTGTATCATACATATATGACAGGTACGGTGGGTGTGTGCAGTTTCTGTTAATGGCTTCTGTGCCGATAATGAGCGTAGTCTTCCTTATCTTCTACATAACTACTTCCACTGCATTTAGATTGTAATTTTCCGACTGCACACAGTTCATCGTACTGGAATTTTGATCCATATGTAAGATATAAAAAAATATATGTATATAAATAACATTGCACTACAGTTCCATTGTCCCTCACAGCTATGCTTCACATAACCAGTACTCACTTTCGAAACTGATATGAACTGTATGTTCGACTTATTCTGGCTCACACAGCAGGTCTGTATTTGTTACGGACACATGCACGTTTTGAACACAAGTCTTCGTAGCACTTTAACAAAGACCACACAAAAGTATACATGCCTCTTTTGAGGGAGAACTATGTAGGCCTAGCACACTACTGCTTTCATGCCCCAGACGGAAAACTATGGAATCAGACAGTACTCGGTTCTGATCACATTACAACAATGTTTTCCAACCAGGGTTCGGCATAAATTCGTGGAATAAATATATAAATATTTGTAAAAAGATAAAAAAATCCGAATATCCCTCGAAATATCGCGGGAACTTCTGTCTGGCATTTGGCAATACCGGAGTAACGGAGTGTAGACGTTTTCATAGGCAGGGGTTCTTCAGGATATGAAAAATTACTTTAGGCGTTCCTTTACGGAAGAAAGACTGAGAAACATGTTATCACAAGGACTAGATGTTTGATCTTATGCTGCTCGAACGTTACTTTTCTTGGCTTCTTTAAAGATGCTCTCTCAACTGCACAGAAAACATACCGTCAGATGAATGGATAATTGTGACCGAAGCTGAATGTCTTAATATCAGAGCAAACGGTACCTTAGACGTGTTACCACTGTGCTTTAAACAGCGAACTGACTTTCGAGTTTTGTGGTTCACTGTCAGTATTTCAGACTATCATGCGTCGAAGTTAGGTTGAAGGGTGAATGATGAATGGGAAAGGATCTAAGAGGAAGCGGTCGTGGCCTAATAAAGCTATTATTCCGGCACGTTCCTGGAGGGACTACAAAACACGCTCAAAACGTTAGTCAGTTTAGCATGCGTGCCGACTGGGATTCGAACTACGCAATTCAAGTGAAAAAAATGGCGAGTCGAAGACTAGACTGGCGAATTCGATTCGGCAAAGAATTTTGTTATATTTCTCTATTTTACCATCTTCAAAACTACTTTGAGGAGGGAGTGGACCGTCTTTCCCTACCCAGGTTTTTGGAAAAAGGTCTAAAATAAAAAGTATATAGATCAAATGTTAATATCAAACACAAAAACTGCTTTTAAAAATCTACCTGTACTGCAACATGAAGACCGACACTTCTACGGCGATCCGTAATAATATTCTTAAACGGCTTAAGACCAAGTCTGAAAGCAAAATTTATAGCTGCCTCCCCTTGGCAAAATTCCTGCAGCGCCTATCTCAGCAACTTGTTTTACAGATACTGAGGCGAAGCTCGTCACTGGTGCATCAGAAATATGAAAAGTGTTATCACTTTCAGATATAGAACTTACGCGCAGAAAACTGTATTGCGTGTGTGATGCGGGGTGGGGGGTGTAAGGTGGGTGTGGGGGGGCCCTTGCTTTCTTCCTCCAAACGTCCGAAGTTAAGAACGCAAAGCACGTCACGTCCATGCCCCTTAAACCCGTTTATTGGGTGGTGAGTACATATGCTCTGGCCGCTTATACTTAGTTTCTGGAGATAAGCATGATGCACGAGCTGGGTTTAATTACTTGGAACACTGTCTGTATCCGTCAGTAGACTGGAGCGTGTCTCATTTAACATGGGAATTATATTTTAAAAACTTGAGATAATAACACTACATACACTGTACACTAATCATCTCTGTGTAACCAACAGATAAAGCGAACGGCCAAGTCTTTCTCCGATGACGTTAGTTTCCCCCACCACCCCCCGGTCAATGTCAATCCACCATCGCGCCATGTGCATTCAAATACCATCCGGGCTTGAACAATGGACCCATTAGAGGACGCAGTTCTAGTCTTAGCCCGCTACAAGAGTAGGGAAGTAACACAGATTTGAACACACAAAATAGGGAAAGAAGAAAAGAAAGCGATGTTTTTCAAATACCAACTTATTGCACTATTTATTTACTTGATAAAACACACGTTAAAATACGTAAGTCTAATCCATTAAAATTTTTTAATATAACACTCCTACATGTTTCAATCCTTCCGGATCATCATCAGGGAGTAAATGTTCCTATATATGAAGTTATTGAATATTTCTAAATTTGTTGATGTTATTGCTATGATGACGGCATGCAT
>Ga0123353_10002610_pt1 | contig 22429 bp, 18 predicted proteins | sample TergutLab28metaG_3_FD_92763 | JGI IMG/M metagenome (GOLD analysis project Ga0123353, IMG submission 92763) | Labiotermes labralis P3 segment gut microbial communities from Petit-Saut dam, French Guiana - Lab288 P3 | ecosystem: Host-associated > Arthropoda: Insects > Digestive system > Gut ... | reverse complement strand
CCGTCGGGGATCAGGGTGATTTTTTCGGCGAAATGGAAAAGTTTTCCCAGCAGTACGCTCAGGACCAGTGCGGCCAGGAGCGTGACGGGAAACTCGATCCAGCCCGCCACGTGAAACGGCAGCCATGCCAGGGTTTTCAGGATGATCAGAAACACGACGGGGTGATACAAATAGATCGTGTAGCAGCGGCGGCTGTATTGTTCGAACAGCCAGTCAATGGCCGCCCACCGGCGAAGTTGCGCAATGGCCGCCAGAATGGTATTGTGCCCCGCATACACCAGCGACAGCATCCCGAACGTGTACAGCAGAAAGATGAAGTTGGGCGGAAATTTGTTTTCCTGCATGTCGGGGACATACCGCCGCGTCAGGAGCAGCGCCGCCACAGCCGCGAAGCAGACCCCCGCCAAGATAGCGGCGGTTTTCCACCGTGTTCGGTTTTCCTGCCGCCAGGACTGGAAAAACAGTCCCAGATAAACCCAAAAACAATAGAACACGGTGGTGGTCACATGTTTCATGCAAAAGGCGGCCCCGAATTTCGGCGAGTCCGACGTGTACGGAAACGTGCGCGACAGCACCAGGACCGCCACGGCCAGCAGAACCGGCAGCGCCCATCGGGTCAGGCCCGCGGTGTGGTCAAACGTCCATCGCAAGGCGGGAAAGCAGACGATCACCAGCAGGTAAATAGGCACGAACCACAGGGCCCACGACAGATACGGCACGGCGGATGGCTGGTCCAGCGGCAGCAGCCAGCCCAGAATCACCCGGGCCGGGGCCATGTCGCGAAAGGTTTGAAAGGAGATCGCCGCCGTCAGCGCCAGACAGAGGATCGCGTAGAACCAGTAGGGCACCAGGATGCGTTGGCAGCGGCTGACATAGAACCGGGCGAGGGATTTTTTTCGTCCCAGGGCATTGGCGGCGCCGGCCAGGAAGAAGAACAGCGGCATCTCGATCAGGAAAAAGGATTTGATGATCGTGATGGCCCCGTCTTTGAACCACGGGGTCCAGAACAGCGTATGGATAAAGATCACATACATCATGGCCAGACCGCGCAGTGTGTCCAGCGCGGAGTCCCGCCCCGTGGAGGTTTGGATGTGTGGGCCGACCGACGGGTCGATCACACCGGCCGGCGGGTTCGGTTCCGTACTTGATGACATGCCCTCAATTATACGGCCCATGTGACGTTGCGCGAACGGACAAAACCACGGGGAACCACACGCAAACGGTTGCAGAACGGGAATGGTAGGACTATTCTTGTGGATTCGTGCAGCCGTTTTGCAGGGAAGGTGAACCATGAATGTGCTCATTACCGGCGGGGCGGGGTTTATCGGGTCGCACTTGGCCGAGGCGATGTTGCGGCAGGGCCACGCGGTCTGCGTGGTGGATGATCTGTCCACGGGTTCGTGGCGGAACATTGCGCATCTGCGTGGTCAGGCGGGATTTCAGTTTGTCCGCGAGTCCGTCCGAAACGCCGCCACCATGACCGTGCTTGTTGATCGGTGCGACGTGATTTATCACCTGGCCGCCGCCGTCGGCGTGCAGTTGATCGTCGATCAGCCCGTGCACACCATCGAGACGAATATCCACGGCAGCGAGATTGTTCTTAATCTCGCCAATAAATTCGGCCGACCTATTCTGGTGGCCTCCACCAGCGAGGTGTACGGAAAGAACACGAAGATTCCCTTCAGCGAGGACGACGACACGACGCTGGGGAGCACGACGTTCACCCGCTGGAGCTACGCGTGCAGCAAGATGGTCGACGAGTTCCTGGCGCTGGCCTATCATGAACAGTTCGGCCTGCCGGCGATCGTCTGCCGATTTTTCAACACGGTGGGCCCGCGCCAGACGGGCATGTACGGCATGGTCGTTCCGCGGTTCGTCCGCAAGGCATTGCGAAACGAACCGATCGAGATTTACGGTTCGGGAACGCAAAGCCGATGCTTCTGCAACGTGCTGGACGTCGTCGGGGCGCTGGGACAACTGATGGCCTGTCCGAAGGCGGTCGGGCAGGTGATTAACATCGGAACGACCGAATCGGTGACGATCGAAGGGCTGGCGGACACCATCGTGACGATGACCGGTTCGCGGTCACCGAAAGTGTACAAGAGTTACACCGAGGCCTACGGTCGGCCGTTCGACGACATGCTCGTCCGCGTGCCGGACCTGACGAAAGTGCAACGACTGATCGGCTATCAGCCAACCTACAGCCTGGAGCGGACGTTGGCGATGGTGATCGACTACGAGAAACACAATGGCTAAGTACCTGGTTACGGGCGGAGCGGGGTTTATCGGAAGCAATCTGGCGCGGTTCCTTCTTCAGCGGGGACACGAGGTGGTGGTTCTGGACGACCTGTCCACCGGAAAGTTGGCCAATATCGCGGCCATCCGAAAGGACATCCTGTTTCTCCAGGGTGACATCCGCGACCGCCAGACCTGCGACCAGGCCGTCCGGGGCTGCCAGGCGGTGTTTCATCAAGCCGCCCTGGGCAGCGTTCCCCGCAGCGTGGAAGAACCCGAGCTCTCGCACGACGTGAACGTCAACGGAACGATCCGCGTGCTGGAGGCCTGCCGGACAGTGGGGGTCAAACGCGTGGTCTTCGCCGCCAGTTCGAGCGCGTACGGCGACCAACCCGCCAGCCCCAAGCATGAAGGAATGGCGCCCATGCCCATCAGCCCCTACGCGGCCAGCAAACTCTGCTGCGAATCCTACATGCAGGCCTACGCGGCTGTGTACGGTATGGAGACGGTCTGCCTGCGGTACTTCAACGTCTTCGGACCGTACCAGGATCCCGCCGGGGCCTACGCGGCCGTCATTCCCGCCTTCGTCAGCCGCGTGCTCAAGGGTCAACCGCCCGTCGTCTACGGAGACGGGGAGCAAAGCCGCGACTTCTGCTTCATCGAAAACGTCTGCCGGGCCAATCTCTTAGCCGCCGAAGCGCCCGCAGCCGTCTGCAACGGCCGACCCATGAACATCGCCTGCAACCGCGCCACCACGCTCAACCAGATCCTCATCAAAATCAAAAGTCTCCTCGGTAGCAACCTCGCGCCGATCTACCAGCCCATGCGGGCCGGAGACGTCAAGGACTCCCTGGCCGACATCCGCCGGGCCAAGGAGACCATCGGATACGAACCCACCATCTACTTCGAGGAAGGTCTCGAACGGGCCATCGACTGGTACAAGGAAAATCTGTAGGCGGAACGACGCGAGCAGCCTCACGGCAAGCGCACCGTCCATTTGGCACCGCGCCCGCAGCCTGTCAGCGACAACTGCCCGTCCGCCTTCATTCTGGTCAACATTTTTTTCAGCAATGCGGCGCTGACCCCGGGCAGTTGTGCCTGAATGTCCGCCAGCGTGAACATTCCCACCTGACTCAGAATGGTTCGGCGGGCCAGTTCCGTCTTGATCGGCTGACCGGCGCTGTTCTCCACCTGTCGGGAAAAGTCGACATACGCGCGTCGCAGCACACCGAGACAATAATTCCACCAGGGCAGAACAGGATTGTGCCCTTCGTGCCAGCCTTGCGAACACTCGCCCAGCACGCGGTAGTAGTCTTCCTTGCTTTGCTCCACAAGCCGCTCCAGGCTGACATACCGGCCCACGCTGAAACCCTGTTGTAACAGCAGCATCGTGGTCAGCAGGCGCGACACCCTGCCGTTACCGTCGCGGAACGGGTGAATGCACAGCAGGTCGAACACCATCGTGGAAACCATCAACAGCGGTGGCGCCTGTTGAGCGGCGGTGAGTCGTTGATACGCCGAACAGAGGTCGTCCACGGCGCGGGCGGTTTGTGCCACAACTGTCGGCTTGAACCGAACACGATGCCGGCCGTCGGGAAGCAGCTCGACGATTTCATTGTCGTGACGCTTGAACTGGCCCGCGTCGCCCGCACCGGCGTGCGACAGCGCGTGAAGATGCCGAATCGTTCTGGCATCAACCGAAACGGCTGACGTCCGGGAAAAAATCCACTCCAGGGCCCGACGGTAGCCGGACAACTCCTCCTCGGAACGGTCACGAGGCAATGCCTTGCCGATCACCAACGGCGCCAAACGCTCCGGCGACACGGTGACGCCCTCGATGCGATTGGACGATTCCACACTTTGAATCATGGCCTGCTGCCGCAATGCATCAAGCACTTCCGGGCGCTGCCGACTCCATAACTCCTGCTTGCCGCGGAACTCCATGCAATCCGCCAGCAGCCAACCGGTACTGACAGGCAGGGCGATTTGAGCGAACGTGTCATCACGGAGCGTCAACATGTTTTCACCTTGAGACGGAGCGGGTAGCCAATTAGTAGCTTATTCTATCGCCGAGTAGCCAATTGTCCACTACTCGAACCGTAGCATGGGCGTCTCGCCCATGAGTCCCACGGGCGTCGGAGCCCGTGGCGAGGGTGGCAGGAGGCTCTATGGCGCGACACCCAAGATGCCTCGGCTTCAACATACCACTTCCAAGGCCACGTTGCATGGGCGAGACGCCCATGCGACTCACGGGCAAGATGCCCGTGCTACGTTGGTCTGGGCGGTTCGGGTAGCGCCAGGAACACCAGCGCACCAGCGGCGGCGAGGAGGCCGCTCCAGAGCAACAGCGGCTTCATGCCGCCCACCAGCGGTTCGAGGTAGCCTAGCAGGAACATCGCCGACGCGAATACCACGGCCGACAGAATCTTCTGGACGAAAAAGACGGCCGATTGACTCGCCCGACCGGCTTCGCGGCTGATCCACATGCTGCCAGGACCCACCAGCAGCGTTCCGCACAGGCCCGCGAGAACCATCGCGACAACGGTCAGGACAACGTGGTCGGTCAGCCCCATGATAACGCTGCACCCGGCCGCCAGAAACCCCAGCACCGCGTGCAGCCTCCGGAGCGAGAGGCGGTCGATCACCAGCCCCGTCGCGAGCGTGGCCGCGAACACGACCACACCGCCGATCGTCATCGCCTGGCCGAAGTCCGTGTCCGCCATCCCCAGCACGCGCGTCAGGCGGATCGCGCCAAACGCCCCCACCGCCGCCATCGCGTTTCCCCACAACAGCGACACGACCCAGAACCACATCAACCGACGCTCTCGCAGCGGCGCGAGAAACGACGCCTTCACGCGCCCCAGTTCCCGGCGAAATCCCAGATACGGCCCGGTGGACTCCTCCTCGGGGTGCAACCAGAGCGCCGCCGCCGTCACCACGGCCGCGACGGCCAGCCAGGGCATCACGCCGCCGTACCCGCCGATGGCCACCGCCAGGGTCGCCGCCAGCCAGGGAACCAGGACGCCCGCCCCGGCCCCGCTACCGCGATAAATCGAATTCGCCAGACCCTGACGACGCGAGGAGACCTGCTGGACCAGCGTGTTGAGATTCACGAACACCGTGCTGACGGCCGCCCCCAACAACGGCATGGTGACGTAGAGATAGGTTTTGCCCGCTCCGCCCAGCGGGATCACCAGCACCGCCATCGCGGCCAACGACCAGATTCCCACGCGACGCTGACCGAACCGGTCGCTGAGGATACCCAGCGCAATCGCGCCCAGGCTCACGCCGGCAAAGCGCAGGCTTCGCAGGTGGGCGAACTCCGCGGCGGACATTTTCAGATCGCCCGCCTGTTCGCCCGTCACCCACAGTGGAAGCATGAAGTCGAACCCGCCCGTAAAGAGCGTCAGCGCAACCGAGGTCACGGTCAGACACGCCATCCGTCGCCTGGCCGGCGTGCGGAGGGTCAAAAGGTTATCCAGAAGAACCGGCACGACAATCCCGCAACTTTCCTGGGACGCAGGATAACAAAATTTTTTTCCGGCGCGGCAATAAATCGCATCCAATGACGTTTTGCCTGTTGGTGATGGAATAGCGACAGGCGCAAGGAACAATCGTAAGGAAAGGGACTGAGCATGAGGACACTACTGGTATTGGTGGCGGCGTTGGCATTGGTGGCGAGTGCGGCGGTGGAGGCCCAGCAGGGCGGTGGAGGCGGCCGAGGCGCGGGTGGCGGAGGTCGTGGCGCGGGCGGTGGTGGTGCAGGCGGTGGCGCGGGTGGCGGTGGAAACCGGCAGCCCGGTGGTCCCGGTGCGATGGGCGGTTTCAACCGCGGGATGACCCTGGCTGAGTACGTGACGGCCATGAAACTCACCGACGATCAGAAGGACCCGGTCAAGGAAATCTTCAACAAGGAAAAGGAAGCCCACGACCAGTGGGATAAGGACAATGCCACGGCCGTCCAAAACCTGCGCGATAAGATGCAGCAGGCCGGTCAGGACCGTACGGCCCGGCAGGCGGCGATGGACGACATGCAGAAACTGATGGAACGCCGCAACAAGCCCATTCAGGACGACACGATCATGAAACTCGGGAACGTGCTGACGGGCGAGCAGATGGCCCAGGTCAAGCAGTTCGTGGAACTCCAGGCCATGAGCCCGCAGGCGGCCCAGTTGATGGCCACGCTGGAGAAGGTCGACCTGACGGACGATCAGAAGTCCAAGGTGATGTCGATGATCAAGGAGACCAACGAGAAGGCCCAGGCCGACCGGACAGCCCGGACTGCGGCCGGTGGCGCTCCCGCCAATCCTCCCGCTGCCGGTCAGCGTCCGGCCAACCCGTGGCAGACCCTTCAGGACGACATTTCGAACAACGTCCTGACGACCGAGCAGAAGGCCAAATTCGCTGAACTCCAGCGGACCAACAGGCCCCAACCCCCCGCCGGTGGCGCCGGTGGCGCGGGCGGTGGCAACCGTGGGAACCGCGGTGGCGGTGGCGCCGCCGCCGGCAACTAACGCCCAGTCAACAATCAGCAAATAGAAAAGGCGTCCCTCGGGACGCCTTTTCTATTTGCAGGCGACTGCGAATCTGGTTTTGCCGTTTTGCGCTGTTGCGTGTGCCAACCGCCGGGTGTGCCGTTCCGCTGGAACTATCTGATCAGTTTCGCGCTGCTGGTCGGCGGCACGTTCTTCATCTTCAGCAAGTGGGCGTAAATTGCGCCAGCCAGACATACCATCACCACAAATCCACCAGCAATTCCCCAGAGATATGCCTGCATATCAAGACGGGAAGCCGCCTCGGAAGCCCGTGCGTATCGGCCGATCTCAGAAGACGTAACGGGAAACTGCACGCTGGCGGATCGAACCTCCATGGCCTCGTCGAATAAACGAATTGTCTGGGCCAGGCACAGTCCACAGCCCACAACAGCGATGGCGGCAAAAACAATCCATGCGCTGATGATCGTGGAATTTCCTTTCTCGTTGTCTGTAATCCGTGTGTGATCATCCATGATTTTCCTCGTGCGGCCGCGTCTTGTGTGGACCCAAAACAAAAAGCCCTGTCCAACGTGGACAGGGCTATCCGAACAATCCTTGACGCAGGGGCGCGAAAAAGGGACGCCACCGCATGCGTCTGCCTCAAGGCTCGCCAAAGCCCGCACCAAAACGCAACAGCAGCATCCCAAGGGGGACACTTTGCAAATTGGTGCTGGGAACACGGCAAACTTGGCGATTTTGAGGCATTCCCAAAGCGTATGACGCCAACCTTACGGCGGCGTATTTGTCAACAACCACTGAGTACGAAATCTCCTACATAATCATGTCAACCCGGCGCAGCCGGGCGCGGAATCCAATCTTCCTACCAAATTCTACCCTATTGTGCAGACTATCGGCAAGGCCTTGCCGTTTTACAGCAGGGCAAACGCATGCAACGTGGCAGGACCATTGTGCATGTTTTGGCCATTCGTCCGCATGTGTACGCGGGGGAAATTACTTTGTTGACGGGACGGAATTCCCTGAAAATGCGCCCGTATTGTGATGGAAATGGTCGCGGTGGCGTGACGGGCGGGTCTGGCCGCATATCCTATCTGGAAAGGGGGAAAGGCTATGTCAAAACGATGGGTTGCGCTGGTGGTATGTCTTGCCGCTCCGGCCGCCGGGGCGCAGGACGCCATTCTGGATTGGAACGCGGTGTATCTCGACAGCATTCGCGCGATGGGAGGGTCCGCCGGAACGGTGGCATGGGCGGGCGCGATCGTGCACACGTCGATGTTCGACGCGGCCAACTCGTTCAACGGGACGTACACGCCGTATTCGCAGGTCTACACACCGCCGGCCAACGCGCTGCCGCAACTGGCGGCGGCGGGCGCGGCATACCAGGCGCTGGTGACGCTCTACCCGGAGAATCAGGCGGCCTACGACGCGGCCTTGCAGCAGTCCATCGCGCGGTACGGTCAGGGAGGCGACGTGCAGACGAGCATCGACTTCGGCCGGACGGTCGCGTCGGACCTGCTGGCGCAAAAACTGCCGGTGATGGCGACGTTTGCTGGTCCCTGGCCTGCCGGTACGGAACCGGGTCAGTGGCGGTCGACGCCGCCGGATTACTCGCACGCCGTCGATCCCAACCTGGGTAACGCCACGCCCTGGGTGCTGCAATCGGCTGACCAGTTTCCCGTCGCGCCACCGCCAAGCCTGGACAGCCCCGAGTACGCCAAAGCGTTCAATGAGGTCAAGGAGCTTGGCGCGTTGAACAGCGCCACGCGCACGGAGGAACAGACGCAGATCGGCGTGTTCTGGGACAACGACCTTCCCGGAACGTTCAAGGTGAGCGGACACCTGAACGCCATCACGCGGACGCTTTCGCTCGACCGGGGGCTGAGTTTCGAGGAGAACGCCCGGCTGTTCGCGTTGTTGAATCTGGCAATGGCGGACGCGTCGGTTTCCTGCTGGCACTGCAAATACGCGTATGAGCTTTGGCGTCCCGTGACGGGGATTCAGTTGGCCGACGAGACGATCAACCCCGACACCGTGCCGGACCCGACGTGGCAGCCGCTGTCGGATCTGCTGTGCGGCGGCACGCCCGCGTTTCCCTCGTATGGCGAGGGCCATTCGTCGTTCGCCGGGGCGTTCGCCGCGGTGATGCAGGGGTACTTCGGCAGCGACGTCGCCAATGTCACGACCATGACGGACGACCCCGGCTACACCGGCGGACCTCGATTCTACGCCACCTTCAGCGAGATGGCGGAGGAGGTGGCCATGAGCCGTATTTACATCGGTGTGCACTGGCAATTCGACGCCGTTGCGGGTCTGGAAAACGGCCTGGCGGTCGGCGACTATATCCTGAACACCGCCCTGCAACCCACCACCGGGCCGGCCGTGATTCCCGAACCGCTGACGCTCCTGGGCCTATCCGCAGCGACCCTGACGGCGGCATGGTCAGCCCGGCGACGGACGACGGCAGGCTGACAAACCCGAAATCCGAAGCACGAAATCCGAAACAAATCCCAAAAAGGAAAATTTCAAACTCCAAACGGCGACGCCACGCGCCAAGGCGCGTGGCGTCGCCGTTTGGAATTTTCTGCTTTGGAGTCTTGGAGTTTGTTTCGGATTTCGAGTTTCGTGCTTGGGATTTCGATTTTTTCTCTCTCCGGTTCACCGCGTTCCCGCGTCGTCATCGGGCAGGCCGAGTTGGCGGGCTTTGGTCAGGTCCAGGGCGTAGAGATAATTTTTGCTGCTTCCGAAGGGTTTTTCTTCCGTCTCGTCCGCCTTGTCAGGGTCGGGCTGCATGCGGGTCACTTTGGACGGTGTCCCCTCGCCGGTGATGAAATACGCGACGGCGTCCCGCACGATCGGCACGCAGACGATCACGCCCGACACGGGATATTGCCACACCGGCTTGCCCGTCTCAATATCCAGGGCGACCAATTCGCTTCCGACACCGCACAGCACCAGGCCCTCGTGCATCACCACCGCCGGGATGCCGGCACCGCCGCAATCCTTGATCCCGTGAATATTCAGCGCGTTGGGACCGTAGACACCGCACTGATGCGCCTCGTAGGTCCAGAGCTGCCGGCCCGTGTCGATGTCATTGGCCGTCAACCGGTCCACCAGGCCGCACAACAGGTGGTTCCCGACGACGCACATCGGGTTGTCGAGATTCCCCACGTTATTGCCCAGCTTGGTGTCCTGCACCTTGCCGGATTTGAGGTCGTAGACCTTCATATCATTTTTCATGGCCAGGAAAATCCGCTGCCCGTCGAACCCGTGGCTGCGGAGCTGTTCGGTGGTGTAGCGCGTCTCCCATCGTTTTTCGCCCGTGGCGGGATCCAGCGCCAGAAGCAGCGTCTGATTGGCCGTCTTTCCGCCCTCGCTTGCCAAGGCGAGCAGGACCGCGTTTTCGGTGATCCCCAGCGGAGTGGGAATCACGAAATCACCGGTGCCCAGTTCCGCCAGCTTCACCTGCCACAGAAACGTTCCGTCGGCTTTGAGGCTGGTGATCTTCGACCCCTCGTTGACGTAGACGACCTGATTGGCATTGGTGACGCAGGAGGCCAGGCCTCGATCTTTGCCTTCCCAGATCATCTTTCCCGTGGTGAGGTCGAATCCCGTCGGGGCGATTTTGTCGGAGGAATACGGCAGGAACACCAGCGTGTTGTCCACCACGCCCAGGCGCATTTTGTCGGGGTTCCCGATGGCGTGCTCCCACGCCTGCTTGCCGTCGGACAGGGCGAAGACGTGGAGGTTCGCGTCCCCGCCGTAGATGCAGGCGCAGTCTTTGGAAAGGACAAGTCCGCGGTTGAGACCGTCGGGTAGCTGGGCCTTCCAGCGCAGGCAGGCTTCGACGACACGGGCGCCCCGCGGAATGGAAATCAGCAGCGACCGGGCCCGGGCGGCGATTTCGGGGTCGGGGTCTTTTGCCGCCTGCTGAAGAGCCCCCATCGCCTCCATGCCGATCTGGGCCAGTTCCTCCGACGCCTGCTCGCGCTTGGCGGCGCTGTCGTCACCCAACTGCACGATCAGCGCCGCGACCCGACGCGACGCGTCCGCCGGCGCCGTCGTCGGCTCCGCCGACCACGCGAAACCGACCATGCCAAGCCCGCCCAGGACAACCCCCAGGCAGGCGACGATCCCCAAAATGGTTTTCACGCGATGACCGACCCGTACCTTCATCATGTCGCTCTCCCGAAATAAGGATGCGTCCATCCGCAACGGCAACAACGTGAACCGGACGAATTATATCGCCAACCCTGTCCATGTGAAACAGTCGTGCCAAAAGCCGCAGGGCAAACGCATGTAAACTTACCCACGGCTCGTCCGATATGCGGGTTTAGCGTGAGCAATGGGTATGGCCCTGCCAGTAGGCATCGTAAGACGTTCCGGTACGGTACGTTTTGAAGCGCCTAATGGCAGGGCCTGCGGCCAGCTCGCGCCAAACCCGAAAAACCTGCGAAGCATTGGACACGTACATGCGTTCGCCCCGCCAAAAGCCGGCTTGCGTTTTTTTTGGCCTGTTGCTACCGTTTGCCGCATGAACAACGACGGAACGATTGACGAACTTCGGCGGGTGTTTCGGGAGCGGGTAGGCCGGTCGGCCTCGGGGGGCGTTCGCGCGCCGGGGCGGGTGAATCTGATCGGCGAGCACACGGATTACAACGACGGGTTCGTGCTGCCAATCGCCATTGATCGCGAGATGCGGGCGGTGTACGCGCCGCGGGAGGATTCGCTCGTCCGGCTGCGGTCGCGGCAGATGGAGACGGAGGCGACATTCGACCTGTCCGGGGCGATTACACCGGGCGAACCCGCGTGGGCGAACTACTGCCGCGGCGTGGCGGCGGGGCTACTCGCGCGAGGTCTGCGCGGTGTGGGCGCGGATATTCTGTTCGACAGCACCGTTCCGTTGGGCGGTGGGTTGTCGTCGTCGGCGGCGCTGGAGGTGGCGACGGCGTTGGCCTTGATGGCCTCGTGGGGCTGCGAGGGCGCGGTTTCCGGTGGTGAGTTGGCCCGGCTGTGCCAGAAGGCCGAGCACGAGTTCGCGGGCGCGCCCGTGGGCATCATGGACCAGTCGATTTCCGTTCTGGGACAGGCCGGCCATGCGCTGCTGCTGGACTGCCGTAGCGGGCTGACCCGACAAATTCCCTTCGCCGACACGCGGTTGACGCTGCTGGTGGCCGACACGCGGGTCAAGCACGCCATCACCGACGGTGGATACGCCGCCCGGCGAAAGCAGTGTGAGTCCGCCGCGGCCACGCTCGGTGTGAAAGCCCTGCGGGACGTGGACGAGGACACGTTCACCCTGGTCGCCTCCGATGCCAGCCTGACCGGCACGGAGTTGATGCGGGCCCGGCACGTCGTGGGCGAAATCGCCCGGACGCTCGAAGCCGTCGAGGCCTTGCAGGTTGGCGACTACGTACATTTCGGCGAGTTGATGTTCGGTTCGCACCAGTCGCTGCGCGACGACTACCAGGTGAGTTGCCCGGAGCTGGATCTAATCGTGGAGACGGCCCGGGGCTGCCGCGGTGTGTACGGCGCCCGGATGACCGGCGGCGGGTTCGGCGGCTGCGCGATCCTCCTCGCCGAGGTCGGCCAGGCCCAGACCATCACAACGACCGTGCAACAGGCCTTCGCCGCCGCGTTCGGTCACGAGTGTCCCATCTTCGCGACTACGGCCACCCAGGGCGCGGGGCCGCTATGGTGACCGCGTAACGACATCGGATTCTCGCCACTCACCGATTGAGTTGTTCTTCATCGCGGCTGAATTGGGCCAACTGCGTTTCGTCGCGTTCGCGTTGCGACTGGTCGTTCCGTGGCAGCGGCGCCGGTGGGATACTGGCGACCCTCGTCTGGCGGGATTGTCGGTACGAGGTCAGCAACCACAGACCGCCGAGCACGACGCCCACGATGCCGCCGCCAACCAGCGCCAGGCCCTTGGTTTTCGACGGGGTACGGTCGGCTTCGAGAATCAATACCTTGTTCACGTCGAGGCTGGTATAACCCTGTTGGAGAAGCGACTTTTCCTTCGCGCCTAGCGAGTCGATCTCGTTAATGATCGTGCCGTGAATTCCGCCGTTCCTTTCGTACTGCGCGAGTAACTTCGTTTCTAAATCTTTTACATTCTTGACGCCCGTGAATTTCAGCAGCACGCGAATGTCTTTCGGCATCGTCGTGATGTTTCGGCCGGCCTGGACTTTCGCCTCCACCTCCTCGATCCACGGATTGTCATTGGCGATGGCGGGAAAATACACGCGTGTCCAGGGTCCGTTGTCGCCCGTGCCGTTGTAGACCATCCACTCCGTCACGGGAACGGCGTCCGTCAGGATGATATGGGCGTTCCGGCCATACCCCTGCGCCGCCAACTGCTGGTAACTGATCGTCCGCGGTGTCGGCGACGCTTTCGTACAGAGCATGAGTTCCCTGCCGCCGGTGAACAGCAACACGGCCCCCACGCACAGAAGCCCAATCTGAAACTTTCGTGTGATCGTCATCGTGAATCGTCTTTCCGGTTATGTGTGTACCCTATACAAAGATATCGGCAGGCGGCGCTTTGCCCTTTACAGAAATGAGGCTGTGGTATAGTACCGACATGCCAACAACACACAAATGTCGTGACGGGCGGCGGGCCGATGAGCTTCGGGCGGTGCGCATCACACCGGGGTTCGTCCGCAAGGCCGACGGGTCCTGCCTGATCGAGATGGGCTCCACGCGCGTGATCTGCACCGCGAGCCTGTCCCCCGGAGTACCCGAGTGGCGCGCGGGAAAAGGCCTCGGCTGGATGACCGCGGAATACGGTATGTTGCCGGCCTCCACGGGCAGCCGGAAGGCCCGGCCCGGCCTGAAGCCCGACGGGCGCGGCGTGGAGATTCAGCGCCTCATCGGCCGCGTGCTGCGAACGGTGGTCGACCTGTCCGCCCTGGGCGAAAACACGCTCACCCTCGACTGTGACGTTCTGGAAGCCGACGGTGGAACGCGCACCGCCGCCATCACCGGCGCGTACGTGGCCTTGTCGCTGGCGGTGTCCAAGGCCGCCACCGCGGGCCTGTGTGGCCGCGGTGCGGTGCGAGGCCAGGTGGCGGCGGTTTCGGTGGGCCTGGTCGCCGGACGGGCCCTGCTCGACCTGGACTACGCCGAAGACTCCGCCGCCGACGTGGACATGAACGTCGCCATGCTCAACAACGGATCCTTCGTCGAAATCCAGGGCTCCAGCGAAAAAACCGCCTTCGACGACCGCCAACTCACCGCCCTGCTGACCCTGGCCAAAAAAGGCATCAAGCGCCTGCTGATCGAGCAGAAAAACGCGCTGCGCGGTTGACCCATTGTCGCATCGGAATGGTCCATGTTGCATGATCCTCGTGTCTGGCGCGTACCGGCGCGTAGGCCCTGCCGTTAGGCGCTGTAGGACGTTGTGGAAAGCGAAACGTTATACGTTCCACAACGTCCTACAGCGCCTAACGGCAGGGCCTACGCGCCGGTACGCGCCAGACACGGGGATCATGCGCGAACACGATGGAAATATTGATGCGTTCGTCTTGCCCGGACGTTACGATTTAGGACGTTGAGGTGACACATGGCAACCATGAGAACAATTTTCCACACCGGGTGTCTGGTCATGCTGGCGGCGGCGTTGACGGGTTGCGGGCCGAGGCTGGCGGACACGGACGATGAGTTCCGCATCCTGCTGAACGCGTGGAACGGGCCCGATCACGCCACCACGGCCGCCAACGTGAAGGGCGTCATCGAGCGCGACGGGTTCAAAAACCTCACGATCGTCGCCAAACAGAACATGACCGAACTGTACATGGGACGCTACGTCTCCGTGAAGGCGGCTGAACCCGACCTGAAAAAGGCCCAGGCCTACCGGAACGTCCAGTGGGGTGACGTCCGCCTGTTCGAAGGCGCCAAGCCCATCCTCATCCCCGGTAAGGACATCGGCCCGCCGGAATGGAACCTCCTGAACGTCCATCCCCGGTACACCTACACCGTGGCCGTCATGATCTACCATGACGACGCCGGGTACATCGGACGGCGGCAGCAGGCCGTCAATATGTGCCGAAAACTGCGAGAACAAGGCGAATTGGCCTTTTTCCACCACGGGCCCAGGAACTCCAGTGTGTGCGTCGGACTGTTCAAAGTCAATGCCGTCCGCACCCGGCAGGTTCCGGTCGATGCCGGCGCCGGCACGAAGGAACAGCGCATCCATTCGCTGGAAATCCAGGCCACGATTCAGAAGTATCCGCGTATGTACGAAAACGGCAACCATGTGAAAATGACCGTGCCGTCCACCGACCCCGGACCTGTCAACGCCAACGCGAGTGGTGTGACGGTGTCGGGTAATCAGCGTCTTGGTTCCGTGAAAGAAATGTATGCCCCCAGCTGCGTCATCGACATCCCCCGACGTCCATCAGCCAGCGATCCGTTCGCTGGTTTTGGCGACTCGTAATCCGGGAAAACTCAAGGAATTCCGCGAACTGCTCGCCGACCTGCCCCTGGACGTGGTCGGTCTGGAGGCGTTCGGCGATATTCCCGAACCCGAGGAGACCGGCCAGACGTTCGCCGAAAACGCGCGCGACAAGGCGAACTACTACGCCACTGCCACCGGACAGTGGTGCTTGGCCGACGACAGCGGACTGGTTGTGGACGCGCTGGCGGGGCAGCCCGGCGTGCGGTCGGCCCGTTACGCGCACGATGAAGTCCCGCCCGGCTCGGCGCGACACGATATCGACCAAGCCAACAACCGCAAACTGCTTCGCGAGCTTACCGGCACACCCGATGAAGCCCGAACGGCCCGGTTCGTATGTCACGTCGCTTTGGCCGAACCCGACGGGGTGCGGCTTGAAGCCGACGGGGTCGTCCAAGGCCGAATTCTCCACGTCCCGCGAGGTGACAACGGATTCGGCTACGATCCGCTGTTTTTCCTCGACGAAAAAGGCTGTACCACAGCCGAACTTCCCGCCGCCGAGAAAAACGAACTCAGCCACCGCGGCCAAGCGCTGCGAAAACTGGTGCAACTACTGCGAACTTCATCGCTGGTCAAATCGACGTAAATCCCCTATGATAGGGACATGAATGTGCGTCGTATTCTTATTCTGGTGAATCCCGCGAAGGTTGGCGCGCCGCGGGCGGCGGCGGAGTTGAGCACATGGTTGCGGCCTCGCGTGGATTCCGTGGACGTGCGGGACATCACCCCGGACGGGATTGATCTTGCCGGCGCTGAAAACGCCGAATTGTGTCTCGTGCTCGGTGGTGACGGCACGCTGCTCTGGGCCGCCCGAATCCTCGCCGGTCACTCCGTGCCAATGCTAGGCGTCAATCTTGGTAAACTCGGTTTCCTGGCTGAGTTCCGCCTGGATGACATCCGGCAGCATTTGCCCGCCATTTTGGCTGGCCAAGTGGTTCCCACCCGCCGCCTGATGCTGCGTGTTTGCATCGGTGGCGGCGGCAGTGCGCAGCGGTTTTGTTCCGTTGTCGCCAACGACGTTGTCATCACCGCCGGGCCGCCATTCCGTCTCATCGAATTGCATGTGGAACAGGATGGCCGTGACGTGGCCCATTATCGCGGTGACGGTTTGATCCTCGCCACGCCCACCGGTTCGACCGGATACAACATGTCCGCGGGCGGGCCGATTATGCATCCGACCATGACCGCCGTCGCCATCACGCCCATCGCGCCGCACAGTCTGTCGGTTCGCCCGATCATCACAGGTCCCGGCCATGTCATTACCGTTCGTGCCAACCGCGTAAACCAAGGCTCCGCCGTCATGGTGGACGGCCAAGCGACCAGTACGCTTTGTCCCGGTGACACAATCGAAGTCACCCGCGCCCCGCATGATGCCCTGATTATCCCGCACCCCGACCGCTCATTTTTCCAAACGCTCTCGGAAAAACTACAATGGGCTCAAGGGCCACGGTATCAGGGATAATGCGATGCGTCTGTAAGTATTAAATAGATGTCATCATCATCATTGGTAAGCCTTGTTGGTTGTGAGCATACCGCGAGTAAGCAAGCAGTAACGACTTGAATAAAAAAGAGTTAGCGGGAAAAAATCCATAAAAACCATTGTGGATAACCTGTTGCGCATCTGTAAAGGAACGTTGACGACTCGGCAAAACGAGATGGTGCGGCGTTGGGTAAGATTGGGCTGGAACACAGTCTGTTGCGACAAAATCGAAATACGCAACCGGTTTTCCACAAGTCGTCAAGACAGGTTGTTGATAATGTGAAACACCCGTGACGGCACCTCCCATAGTAAACGCATATTCATTTTCAATGCGTCGCAGGTTTTTCGGGTTTGGCGTGAGTTGGCCGAAAGCCCTGCCGTTTTGCGCCGTACAACGCTCAGTACGGCACAAAACGGCAGGGCTTTCGGCCAACTCACGCCAAACCCGCGACGCGTGTGAAAACCGGACAAATGCACATATGTTTGCCCTGCGGGCATCTCTTTTGAGTATGGACTCTGAGACACAACTGGGTTATAAAGCGTCCCGTGTCTTGGACATCAAGAAACATTCTCACCCACCGCGCGAACTGTGCGCGTGGTGTTTGAGGCAGCAGGAGATTCGTTATGGCTCGTATCCCGATAGGATTTCGGCAGATTCACCTGGACTTTCACACGTCACCGCACATTCTTGACGTCGCGAAGGATTTCGATCCGCAGAAATTCGCCCGCGCGATGAAGAACGCCAATGTCGACAGCGTGACGGTTTTCGCGAAAGGCCATCACGGGCATCTGTTTATCAAAACCGATCATCCGTCGCGGCATCCGGGATTGGCGAAAAATCTGGACCTCACGAAGGAGCAGGTCAAGGCCCTCAAGGCCGAGGGAATTCGTGCGCCGATCTACATTTCTGTACAGGTGGACGAATTCGCGGCCGACACGAATCCCGGCTGGATCGTCATCAATGCCGACGGCACCCAGTGCAAACATGCCGGTCCATTCGGCGCCAGTTGGCAGATTCTGGACATGAGTAGTCCGTATCTGACCTATTTCCAGGAGCAGGTGCAGCTCATCATGGAAAATTTCGACAGCGTGGACGGCATCTTCTTCGATATGTGCTGGAACCAGCCTTCCGCCAGCGCCTGGGCCAAACAGGCGATGCTGGCGATGAACCTCGACCCCGCCAACGAAACCGACCGCAACACCTACGCCGACGGCCTGTCGCAGCGATACATGAAGGTCCTGCGAGATCAAGTCTGCCGCGTGCACCCCAAGGCGGGTGTGTATTTCAACAGCCGCCCGCTCTCGCTGCTGCCCCGCGACCTTGGCCAAATGACGCATGTGGAAATCGAAGGTCTGCCAACGGGCGGCTGGGGCTATATGTACTTCCCGATTAATGTACGCTATGTCCGTACATTCGACGTGCCGTATCTGGGCATGACAGGCCGGTTCCACAAATCGTGGGGTGATTTCGGCGGGCTCAAGCCCGAGGCGGCGCTGAAGTACGAGATCAGCCAGTTCATCGCGCACGGCGCGTGCTGTTCGGTCGGTGACCAGTTGCATCCGCGCGGTGTGCCCGACAAAGCCGCGTATGAAACCATTGGCCGCGTGTACGGACATGCCAAGGCCTGCCAACCCTGGTGCGAAGGCGCCGTGGCACAAACGGACACCGTCGTGCTCAGCGGTCTGGGCGGCGGATACATGCAGATGGCCGGCGGGACGCGTGAGGGGTTTACGCGGATGTTTCAGCAGCTTCGTGGGCAGTTTAACGTGATCGAGCCGGAGACGGATTTCGCCAAGTACAAACTGGTGGTCGTGCCCGAGCAGACGCGTGTGGACGCCAAACTGGCCAGGCGGCTGGACGCGTTTGTGGCTAAGGGTGGTGCGGTGCTGATCGCCGGTAACAGCGGTCTGGCGGCGGTGGCAGACAAGTCGGCGGCCGATGGTCAATCGCCGGTGGCGGGCAAATCGTCGGCCGAGGGCAAACCCGGCGCGTATGACGTGACGTGGAAAAACCTGCCGATCGCCGGGCCCGTCAGCGATTCACCGTTTGCCGTGACCTACTTCCGCGCCATGACGGACATGCCCGGCCTGCCGGATACGGACAACGTGCTCTACGAGCGCGGCCTGCGGGTCAAACCCGCGGCCGGCGCCCGCGTGCTCGCCCGCGTTGTCGAACCCTACTTCGACCGCGCGTGGAACCACTTCTGCTCGCACAACCAGACGCCGCCCGACAAGCTCACGCCCTTCGCGGCCGCCATCGTCAAGGGAAAGATCGCATACATTCCGTACCCGATTTTCTCGCTGTTTGGCCAGCACGCCTGCCCGTCGTACCGGTCGCTGGTGGCCGCGTGCGTTCGGGACATCATGGGACGCCCGATGGTCGAAGCGTCCGGCCCGACCGGCCTGGAAGTCTCCGTGATGACCAAGGACAACATGACCGTGGTGCACCTGCTCTACGCCTCCGCCGAACGCCGCTGCCCGAACCTCGACCTCGTGGAAGACGTGATCCCGCTGCACAACGTGCGGGTCTCGCTCACCGCCAAACGCAAACCGACCCGCGCCTACCTGGCCCCATCCCGCGAACCGCTGGAATTCACCTACACCACTGGCCGCGTGGACCTCACCGTGCCGACAGTGGAAATCCACCAGATGGTGGTGTTAGAGTAACGTGAAGTAGGCGAAACGTACATCTGGCTTGCCTTTTTGCGCTGTAAGACGTTGTGTGCAACGAAACGTTCCGTTGCGCACAACGTCTTACAACACAAAAAGGCAAGCCAGATGTGCAATCAGGCGAATGGCGGTTATTGTTCTCCCTCGGCAGGTCGTTTCTTGACATGTTCGGATTGTTCAAGTTCTTTCATTCGCCGCTGGACGGCCTGTAATTTGTCCGTATCGCCTTGCGCCTCGTGGAGCGAGGAGAATTCCTTCAGCGCCAGGTACTCGACGAGGATGCCGGCCTGTTGGACGACGACCATTTTGTTCTTGTCGTTCAAAAGCTGTCCAAGTCCAACCGCGGTGTTCAGGTAATTTGCGGCCTCGTCGTTGTTCCCGGCTTCGCGGGCCTTGCGGGCTCGATCGACCAGTTCTCGCGCGATGTTCCCGCAGTCGGAACCCCGCGACAGGATTTCGCCCATCACCGTGGTCTGATCGTCCGTGACCAGCGAGACGTACTGGCTTTCCGTCATGGTGAACATGTAGTGATCCCGGTTGAAGCGGAACTTGGCGTTCCAGTCGACCACCGTCAGCGTTTCGATGGCCAGTTGTTTGTCGCCACGACGCCAGAGCTCCATGGCGGACAGAACCTTCTCCGCTTCGATCGGCGCGCCGCGTTGCGTAGCCATGGCTTCGGCCCCGGCCCCCCCGGCGGCGATTCCCTTGATTTCGTTCTGCTGTTCCTCAATGTCCTGGAGTTTCCGTTTGACGTCCTGCATCTTGGCGTCGTCGCCCTGCGACTCGTAGAGCGGTGACAACGCGTTCAGCGCCTGCCGCTGGATGGACATACCGACCAGCCGCGTAATCAACGCCATGTCCTTGTTGCGGTTGAGGTAGTGTCCCAGCCGGTCGGCGGTGTTCAGGTATTGTTCCGCCTGGGCGTCGTTTCCGGCGGCGCGGGCCTGGGCGGCGTGGGGGAGAAGCCCGTCGCGCGCGATCTCCCGCCACTTGCTGAGTTGCGGTCCGATCTCGTCCAACACCTTTTCCCGATCTTCCGAGACCAGCGAGACACCCTCGCGTTCGGTCAGGGTGAACACGTAATGCTTACGGTCAAAACGGATGTCGCCGTCCCAGTCCACCGCCGCCAGCGTCTCGACGGCCTGCTGCTTGTCGCCGTCGAGCCACAGTTTCATGGCCGACAAAATCTTTTCCGCCTCGGCGGATGTGTCTTTGTCCGCCGGCGTGTTCGGCGCACCGGTAGCGTCCGTTGCCGCCAGTTGTTCGAGCGTCAACTGATTGGCCAGCGTGTAGCCTTCGGGCACTTCCGTGCTGAACAGGGCAGGGTCGGGATTGTGCAGGACCTTGAAATCCCGCAGCGTCAGTTCCAACGCGTGTTCCGCGCCGTCGATATCGGGCTCCTTCGGATGGAGCGTGACGGTGACCTGCACGGGGGCGGCCGTTGTGGCGTCGGCCCAGACGGTGATCGTTTCGGTGTGCGCGTCGGTCTCCCGCGTCACGCGGAACCCCTGCACGGTTTGGCCGTCGATTTCCTTCGGGTCGAGTTTCGTTTCCGTGCCGGCTTGGAGATTCCACAGGTCGTAAATAGAGTTGTCCGGTGACAGGAGGAACCCGAAAAAGTCCTGTTCCTCGGAAAAGCCATACACATCCTCTTCTTTGTCAAACCGATAGCCGGTTTTGAAGTTCACAAACAGCAGCAGGTGTGTTTTGGCGTCACGGTCGTAGATGCTGATGAGCGGCCCGCGGCCATGGTTCTGCTCCAGCCGGATCTTGCCGGGTTCCAGGACCATGCCTCTCACCACCTCGAGCGGGTCGTCCTCGTATTCCTCGCCCACCTCGCGAATATTTAGCGTGAATTCGTAGCTTTTGGACTTCAACTGCTCCAGAACGGCGGCCATGGCGATGGTGGAGTTTCCGGTGGTCCAGAGGATGGCGGTGACGGCAAGTGTGACGACGGCCGCTGCCGATGCGGCGATTTTTATGATGCGAGCGTTCATGAGGGTTCTCCAGAGTTGTTTCGTAGCACGGGCGTCCCGCCCGTGTTGGTCTTGCCGGGGTGCGAACGTTTTGTCTTCGGGCAACGTTTGCATGGGCGGGACGCCCATGCGACTCACGGGCGAGACGCCCGTGCTACGGGGTGCGGTTGATTTTCGTGATTCCAGCATCGCGACCTCTTCGCGGTGCCTGGCCATCCACCCAGCCGCGTTGAAGGTGGCCGACTCTCGGCCGACGGCACGGCGGATGGTTTCGTCCAGTGTCTTGTCTCGTTCGTGCAGGTTGTCTTGTTCGTGATTCATAACGGCCTCCGCTCTCGCGTCCGTTCTCGTTCCAGGTGCTCGGCCACGTCCTGCCTTGCCCGCCAGAGCCGCCCGCGGACGGCCTCGGTGGAGATCGCCAGCAGGTCGGCGATGGCGTCGTAACTCAAGTCGTTTCGGTATCGCAGGTACAGCAGTTCGCGCGTGCCGGCGGGCAGCGAGTCCAACGCCTGTCTCACCGCGTCGACGTCGGTGTCCGTCTCGGGCGGTTCGGCCGGCACATCCCGTTCGCCCAGGCTTTCGACGGCGGGCCAGCGGCGAAGGATGTCGCGGGCCTCGTTGCGGCAGATCGTCGCGATCCAGGCCCCAAACCGCGCGGGGTTCTTGAGCCCGTCCAGGTTCCGGCAGGCCTTGGCGAGGGCTTCCTGCGCGGCATCCTCGGCCAGGTGACCGTCGCCCAGGACGGCCCGCGCGATCGCAACCAGCGACGGGTAGTGGCGATGACACAGCGTGACAAAACTGTCCACATCGCCGCCCAGGACGGCCCGTACCAGGTCGTTGTCCGGTTTCTCAGTCAATCGACACCCTTGTTTCGACGTCGCCAGCACATCGCCATGGCTTCTATAATACAGACGTGACACGGGAGAAAAAGTGGCGCGGAAAAAGCAGGCGGGGCAAATGCATGTAGTTTCCCTGGTCGCTCGTTACCTGCTGCAAGTGGCGTGACTGGCCGTGGGCCCTGCCATTAGGCGCTGTAGGGGGTTGTACACGACAAAACGCTTTGTCGTGTACACCCCCCTACAGCGCCTAATGGCAGGGCCCACGGCCAGTCACGCCACTT
>Ga0123353_10002609_pt1 | contig 22438 bp, 4 predicted proteins | sample TergutLab28metaG_3_FD_92763 | JGI IMG/M metagenome (GOLD analysis project Ga0123353, IMG submission 92763) | Labiotermes labralis P3 segment gut microbial communities from Petit-Saut dam, French Guiana - Lab288 P3 | ecosystem: Host-associated > Arthropoda: Insects > Digestive system > Gut ... | reverse complement strand
TTGTTTTTATAGGCAATACTTTGGCAGTAATGTTTCCAATCCTGCATTGATACCATGCATTTTGAGTTACCTCTTCCAGAATGGTTGTCATATTGCGGGTTCCCGTTATTTCGGTAAAGCCGGTTGTGGCGCTTGTGGTTGATTTTGACCATACCAACGGATAAAGGTTGCCATTGCTGTCGCGGTATTCACGGTCTAAGGTGAGGCGTGTTTGTTCGCCGGTACAGACCTCGTCGCCCTCCAGCGAATATACCACGGCATTCGGGCAGCCCCAGATTTCTATTCTGGAGATACCTACCACACCGCAATTATTTGGATAGTATGAACCTCTGATATCTATATTGGCGAATGAATCGCCGGCACGCAAAGTTGACCAAGCGCTGGTAAGCGTAAATGGTTGACCTGCAGCATAAGTTCCGACGCAGTTAGCATCTACCTCAGGCACAGCAGTGTTATTTACCACATTGTAAGCCAATTTGAAATTAGGAGTCGCTCCGCTACATCCGCTGGCAACAAGGTAGTAGCCCCAAATCTTGACTTGAACCTGCGAACCCGCATTCAATCCGGCTACGCTCACCGACATCATTGTCTGATTCGAACCTCCCCAAGGCAAAATGATCATGGGGTCATTGATGCTTGCATAACCCTTTCCTGTAACATCGGCGGGATTTTTAACTACGGCATAATATCCTGCCGTTCCGACTTGCGCACTCGTTGTTGCAAGATTGCGCGGTGTGGATACAGCCAATCCTCCGGTACCATAGAAACCGATATTTTCAAGCTCATGATACTCTTGACCGTCACCGTAATCATATGTACACCTGAAATCAGTCGCTCCGACAAGTATTGCCGATGCGGAATTGCACGTACTTTGAGCCGATGCTTGATACAGAAAGTTCGTTACCAAAAGGAACAAACCTAAAAATAAGCCTTTGTAAAAATTTCCTGTTTTTACGATATTTTTCGTATCATTCATATTTTGAATAAGATTAAATTTTTGACATAAATATACTAATGCTAAAATTGCTATAAAATTCCGATAAAAAAATTAATATAACAAAGGAAAATCGGTAAAATTTGTTAATTGAACAATATTTTGGATATACAAGGGTTACTGCTTCAATAAAAAACAATAAGTGACGGAAAGTAATCCCGTCACTTATCGTTTATCACTAATCACTAATTTAAAACTTCACCACTTCCAACGTTCCTTTCTCTACCTGTCCGCCTTTCTTGTGGAGACGATAGAAGTAAGAGCCCGGATCGGCTATTGCCCCGCGATAAGTGCCGTCCCAGCCGTTATTGCCTTCAAACACTTTCTGCATGTAGCGGTTGTATATTTCTACATGGTATCCCTTCATGAAACAGCAGTTACTTCCGTTTGGATTGTACGGATTAATGATGTTTGGTACAGATTCGGATACCTCTACATATATTTCAGACGAGGAAGGGCAGTTCAGCTTCGTCGTTGCGGTATGCACAAGGAAATGTTGCCTGCCGGCGTCAGGATAAAGCGTAAGAGTGTATTCGCTGATTGTCTTATACGGCTGGTCGTTGATGAACCACTCGAAGTAACCGTGATCAGGACGTTCGGGGGTGACGGTTATTGTAAGTTCACTACCCAGTTCGACGCTTTTTGGCGCGTCGAGCGTCAATCCGATTGGAGTTTCCACATAAACAGTAGCTGTGGCTGTATTTTTACAGCTTGTGGCTTCTACCGTACCTTCTACTGTATAGTTGGTTGTGGCTGCCGGCGAGACGGTTATGGTTGCTCCTGTCTCGCCCGTCGACCATGTATAGCTGTCGGCGCCGCTTGCCGTTATGGTCGCTTCGCCGCCAAGACATATCTCAGGATGATTGACGCTAATGGTCGGGTTGGACTGGTCTATTGTGATTTCGATACTTTGGGTGCCTGTACATCCGTTAGCTGCCGTAGCGGTTACGGTATAGTTGCCGGCACCTGTAACGGTAGTCGTGGCTCCGGAGTTTCCATTGCTCCATGTATAAGTAACGCCGCCTGTCGCCGTCAAGCTGATGCTTGGCGTTTTACAGGTCAAAACGGTAGTTGCCGGATTAGGAGTGATGACGATGGTTGGTCTATTTTCGTCGGTCGTGATTGTGACGCTTTTGTCAGCGGTACATCCGTTTGCCGCTGTCACGGTTACGGTATATGTACCGGCAGCGTTTACGGTAACAGTGGCGTTGTTGCCCAATCCGCCATTCCAGGCGTAAGTACCGCCTCCGGTTGCCGTCAGGCTGATAGTCGGTCTGTCGCAGGTCAAAACGGTTTCCGAATAGGTGATACCGGCTACCGGCGGAGTTCTATCTGCCGTAATTGTGACGCTTTTTGTATCATTGCAACCGTTAGTTGTGACAGTCACGGTATAAGTTCCAGCCTGTGTAACGGTAATACCGGCACTGTTGCCCAATCCGCCGCTCCAGGCGTAAGTGCCGCCTCCGGTTGCCGTCAAGGTAATACTTGGCTCGGTGCATGTCAGGATGCTAGTTGCCGGATTGTTGGTGATCGTGATGACCGGCTTCGGATTCACTGTTATTGTAAATGTTTCCGGAGTACCGACGCATCCGGCGGTTGGAGTTACGGTGATTGTTCCGGTTACAGGCGCGCCGGTGCTGTTTATCGCCTTAAAGGAAATGTTATTCCCGTTGCCGGAAGCTCCCAAGCCAATGGCAGTATTGTTGTTTTGCCACTCAAATGTTGCGCCTGTGGCAGGAGAGCTGAAAGTGATGGACACATTATCGTCCGCACAGAAGGTCTTATTGCCTACCGGGACGACTGTCGGTATGGAATTGATGACAATCTTACCGTTAGCGGTGACGGCTGCGCACGGGGCGTCATGACCGGTAGTTGTCACCGTATAGTTATACTCTCCTGTGACTGAAGGTTTTCCCGTAATGGTAAGCGTTCCGCTGCTGACGCCGTATGTAACTCCCGCAGGTAAGCCGGCAACAGTAGCGCCTTTAGCGCCGCCGGTCAGCGAGTAGGTTATGTCGGTAATATTGTTGTTTTCGCATATTATCTGGTTGGCAGTAGCTGTCGGCGAGGTCAATGTGATTTCCGCCTTTGGATTTATCGTTACCGTATAATTCACCGGCGTTCCGTCGCATTCGTTGACGGAAGGGGTAATCCGATAAGTGACTGTTCCCGGTGCGTCGCCATTGTTGATCAGCGTTTCGCCCGGCAGGTTGCCGGTACCACTGCTGCTGTTGACGGTTATGCCGCCCGTCACGGAAGTGGTCCATGAATAGGTTGTGACTGCATTTGTCACGTTTGAGGTTAAAACTACCCCGCTCCGGTTGTCCTCCGAGCAGACGGTTTCGGTGAGCGGCGTGTTGGTAAGCGTTGGGTCCGGACTGACTTTTATGTCAACATAGTCCCACACCCAGCACTCGGCGGAGCTTTTTTTGTCGGTGTCTTGCACTTTGACGTAATATCTCCTTGTTTGTACCTCGTTTGTATTGTTCGTCCATGCTGTTACGGTGTAAATGTCGGTACCGGCATTTACCAGCGGTTTCAACGGCGATGTAGCTGCTGCTTCGCTGTCTGCTTGATACCAGAGTATGTCAAACTGCGTGTTCGGATTTCCTTTATCGTATTTTAATTGTTTAACAGAGAGATTCACATTCCCGCCGTCATTACATAAGTAGATTGTATTGCCTTCTCTCCTTCCTCCCGTAGAAAGAATTTCTACCGGTTTGCCGTCTTGTATGTCAGGGCGGCTGCATGGCGGACAGAAATACTTGGCAGTCAGCTTGACGCGACCGCAATTAGTGTCTGCTGTTCTGAATCTGATATTAAAGAAAGCGTTACCTGTCGCAATCGGCGCGCCGATTGCTAACGTTGTACGGTTCAAGCTCCTGAAATCGACCCGCTCCAGGATACTGTTTCCTGTATTATCCCAATTACTCGCATAATTATTATAATATCGAGCTACAATATTATCCACATTATCACAGGTAATAGCAAGGAAATAGGTTCCGGGCTGTATAATGCTGTTTGCGTCAAAAGGCAAAGTAGAGGTGATGGTTCCTCCCCCATTCAAAGTAAAAGAAGTGGGAGTTCCTTGTAGGATCGGAGTTGCAGTTGTGCCGCTTATGCTATAAAGAACCGGAGTAATAGTAGGAGTTCTTGACTGTCCATTATGGGTATTTCTAAAAAATGCGGTAAACGACTCTATGATGATGGGTTCATAAATATTTATCGTCATTCCATACCAAGTTCCGCTGGTTCCCAAAAGCCCCGTATCATTAGTCCCATTCTGAGTGGCGCCTGCGCCCAGTGCACCGGAAACCGGTGTTACATCTTGCAAATAGATATTGTAAAGTGTGTCTATTCCGAGCCTCTCTTCTACCTGGACAAGGTTTCCTGCGTAACAGATGGCGCCCGGATTGGTTTCGCCGGCAGGTACCTTAATGGTATCCGTGCCAATTCGGTCACTTCCTGTCTTTGATCTATAAGGTATAAATTTGCCGAGCGTCGGACGAGTGGTAAGTGTTCCGTCTGCGTAATTGGATTTAAACTTGAAACAGATACTGTGAGCTGCGGTAGGAGCTGTCGGATTGCCGGTTTCAAGACAAACATTCATCGGTTCGTTTACTGCCGGAGCGGGACTTGGCTTGACAAATACGCTGTCAAACCGCCAACACTCTACTCCTTGAGGATAGCCCAGTTCGCGAACTTTTACGAAATAGGTTTTTGTTACATCCGTAGTGATTGTAACGGTATATGAAGTTCCTGTGTGCGCAGGGGTAGCAGTTGGCGCCGGTCTCGTATTCGATTCAAACCATTGCACTTCGCATTGGGCTGAAACTGTCGGGGTTACTCTCAACGTAACGGATTCTTCCATACACACCAGAATAACCCTGTCTTTTGCGTCGATGGGTTTATCGGCGGCTATCTGCACTTTATTCGGCGTAGGACACGGACAGTCTATGTGAATTTTGATAGGATCGGAGATGGAAACCGTCTTGCAATGCGTGTTGTCCTGAAAACCGGGATTTGCAACAAAATCACTCAAAAGTCCTGCCGTTCCTACAAGTATGCGAAAATAGACATTACTTCCTGATGGGTAACCGCTCAAGGGATGAGAATAGGTTGGCGTATTCAATATTCCCGATATATTTGTCCATGTCGTTCCATTTGTACTCGCCTGAAATAAAAACCGCGGAACATTGTCATAATAATTATCCACCAAGTTACTTACTTGTGTGCCGAGATCAACATTATACCTGTTGCATATTGTCGCATCCTGTGTCAGGTTGACAATGTCGGAATAGATCTCTACGATAGGCGGCGTACAGATGCGGAAGATAATATCGTCTATCAGCAAGTCGCCTCCGCTGTTACTGCCGTTTATCATGGTTGACACTTTTAAAATAACAGAATTCTCGGTCGTTTTAAAAGGAGGTATTGTAATTCTGTTCCATCTACTGGAACCCAAAGTTGCACCAGTGATCCTTGCACTGCCCAGCAGACTGCCTGTTGTCGTTTCTATCCTTATTGCCAAATCTAATGATCCGCTACCGCTTGCATCGGCAAATGAAGTTTCAAAATAGAGATCAACATCCGGACAGAGACCATCTATCGTATGACTGTATATCGCAAGCGGGAGGGCTGTAGAAGGGATACGGTTATCTATATTGATCATCAGAACCCCTCCATTTGGGTCGCCCGATGCATCTTCGCGCAAGGCTCCGCCGCCAAGCCATAATAATACATTATCTCTCAGTACACTGACTATGTAGGAGCCATCAGGAGGAGGACCTGCAGCATTAACTGTATGATTGGGTATCGTGTAAGGCAGGTCTGTCTTCCAGTCGGCTAATGTACGATAGGGCTCTCCCTTCATATTTACATAGTCTCTCGGACTCGAAAACCTGCCGAAATTTTCGTGATAAATCGTTTTTCGGGAAGCAGGTACACCCGGTTTTATTTCGCAACAAACGATCGTATTTACTCTTAGTACTTCCGATAGCGTTCCGTCAACCGTACAACGATACCAGGTAGCGTCAATAACTTCATCATCCAGGACGCTTTTCGTGTTTCCGCCAAAAGCATTCCAGTTTGTGCCGTTCGACGATTTCTCCCATTGGTAGTCGTTTGCATCATATTCACGGTCTAACCTCAGGCGTATCTGTTCGCCTTTACAAACTTCAGTCCCCTCGCTCGACATTACTTTCGGATTAAGACAACCCCGGATCTCTATTTTCGAGATACCCAATACTACACAATTACCATAAGAACTATCGTTGGGTTTCATTATATGAAAAGTGAAACCGGTTGCTCCGGTTGCTAACGTCCTCGTTCCGGAGGTCAAAGTAAATTTATTCTGCCACTTTGATGACGAAATGCTCGTGCTCTGACTCCATCCGCCGTTTTGTCCATCAGGAAAACCATTCGTTCCTATATTAACTGCAAGTTGCAAATTGGGTCCCGGAGGATCACATGTATTGGTAGCTCGCATCAAATATCCTTCTACTATAACGACATATTGACTGGCTGGCTTCAAGCCGGATACATCAAAGGTAAGCATCGTAGAATTTGCGCCTGCCGTTGAGCTTAGAAGTATCATCGACTGATTAATATCGATAAAGTTGGGATTCACCATACTTGGATTGTCTACTATTCCATAAGCGTTCCGAACTCCAAAATCGGCGAAATTTTCGGCAAAAGGCAATGGCGTCGACAATACCCCGCCCGAAGGTCCGATCATAAGGGTCGAACCAATCATCCGGTACTCCTCCCCATAACGCGCTTCAAAATGTGTACCTCCCACCAGAACGGCAGATCCCTGTGAGCAAGTCTGCGCTTGTACTCCATACGCTATACATATGGAAAAGAAAAGGCATGCTATTCCTTTTTCTGCTAATTTTTTCAGTAATGTGGTTGTTTTCATATATATAGAAATTAAAAAACTAAACTATACTATACTCATCCGATAACTTCAAGTTATCGGATGAGTTACTGTTGCTATGTACTTATCTCTATTCCTTAAAACTTCACCACTTCCAGCGTACCTTTCGCTACCTGTCCGTTTTTCTTGAAGATGCGGAAAAAGTAAGTACCCGGATCGGCAATGGCGCCGCGATAAGTGCCGTCCCAGCCGTCATTACCTTCAAATACTTTCTGCATGTAGCGGTTGTATATCTCTACGTGGTATCCCTTCATGAAATAGTTGTTACTTCCGTCAGGATTGTACGGATTGAAGGCGTTTGGTATAAATTCGGATACTTCCACATATATTTCCGACGAGGAAGGGCAGTTCAGCCTTGCTGTTGCGGTTTGCACAAGGAAATGTTGCTTGCCGGGTTCAGGGCGAAGTGTCAGGATGTTTTCGCTCACTGTCTTATACGGCTCACTGTTGATGAACCATTCGAAGTAACCGTGGTCGGTGCGTTCGGCGTAAACGGTTATTGTAAGCTCTTTGCCCAGTTCGACGCTTTTCGGAGCGGAGAGCGTCAGTCCGATAGGAGCTTCTACATAAACGTCGGTTTTGGCGTTGTCCTTGCAGCCGGTTGCCGTTACTGTACCTTCGACCGTATAGGTGGTTGAGGCGGTTGGGGCGACGGTTATGCTTGCTCCCGTATCGCCCGTATTCCATGTGTAGACGTCGGCGCCGCTTGCGGTCAGGATTGCGCTGTCGCCAAGACATATTTCAGGATGATTGACGCTAACGTTTGGCAGGAGTTTATTCGATGTAATTGTGATGCTTTTGTCGGCGCTGCATCCGTTGTCCGACGTAACGGTTACTGTATAGGTTCCGTCGGCGGTTACAGTTGTAACGGCATTGACACTGCCGTTGCTCCATGAGTAGTTTACGCCGCCGCTTGCCGTCAGTGTGATGCTTGGCTCTGCACAAGTCAATATGGTAGTGCTGTTGGTGATAAGAGCGTTTGGCGTCAACTTGTTTTCCGTAATTGTGATGTTTTTAGTATTGATACATCCGTTTGCATCTGTAGCGGTTACGGTATAAGTGCCGGCAGTGGTTACGGTAGCATTGGCACTGTTGCCCAAACCTCCGTCCCACGAGTAATTTACACCGCCGGTTGCCGTCAAGTCAATATTTGTTCTGGTACAGGTTATTTCGGTAGCGTTTGCATGGTTGTTGATATTAACTGTCGGCGTTGGGTTAACCGTGATGGTGAAGGTGGACGAAACGCCCGGACAACCGGTTGATGTCGGGGTGACTGTGATTGTACCACTTATTGGCGAAGTTGTTGTGTTGGTCGCCTTAAATGGAGCGATGTTATCGCCTGTTCCGTTGGCGGCTAAACCGATAGCCGTATTGTTGTTTGTCCAACTGTAAGTTACTCCGCTCGGTATGTTGCTCGAGAAGCTTACCGCGTCTGTTTGATCGCCGTTGCATTTGGCTTGGTTGGCAATCGGATTTACCATTGGGGCAGGATTGACCGTAATGGTAAAGGATTGCGACGCTCCTGTACAACCGCTGATTGTTGGAGTGACCCGTATTGTACCGCTTATTGGCGAAGTTGTAGAGTTTGTCGCTGTGAATGAAGCGATATTGGTATTTCCGCTTGCCGCTAAACCAATGGCAGTGTTGTCGTTTGTCCAGTCATAAGTTACTCCGCTTGGAATGTTGCCTGTGAAGTTCACTGCGTCTGTTGTTGCGCCGTTACATTTAGACTGATTGCCGGGGTTGGTTACTGTTGGCGTCGGGTTAACCGTAATGCTAAAGGATTGCGGCGTTCCCGGACAACCGGCTGCCGTCGGCGTGACTGTTACTGTACCGATTATTTGCGAATTTGTGGTGTTAGTTGCTGTGAATGAGGCGATATTGCCGTTTCCGCTTCCCGCTAATCCGATGTCGGGATTGTTGTTTGTCCAGTTATAAGTTACACCGCTTGACATGTTGCCTGTGAAGTTCACCGCGTCTGTTGCTGTGTCTTTACATTTGGCTTGGTTGGTCGGTTTGTCAACCGTCGGCGTTGGGTTGACTGTAATGGTGAAGTCAACCGGCGTTCCCGTACAAGTGTTATACGTCGGAGTGACTCGTATGGTAGTGCTTATTGCCGCATTTATTGTGTTGGTCGCCGTGAATTGAGCGATATTTCCGCTTCCGCTGGCAGCCAATCCGATAGCCGTGTTGCTGTTTGTCCAGTTGTAGGTTACTCCGCTGGTAATGTTGCCCGTAAAGTTTACCGCGTCTGTTTGTGCGCCGTTACATTTGGTTTGGTTGCCAGGTGAGTTAACTGTAGGCGTTTGAATGACCGTTATTTTGATCGGTACTCTTGCGCTCTCTTTGGTTGGATCTCCTATCTCCCTGAAAGTTACATATACAAACTGTTCTCCGTATGCGCTGGTATTTATAGTTGCCGATGCCGGAGGCGTAGTGGATCCTGTGCCGCCGGTAGCAGTTGTGTACCACACAAGCTCATAAGTTGCCGGTTCGGGATTCGGATCTACCAATGTAGCTAAGTTGACGGTCAACGGTTGACCTTGACAGACGGAGGTTTCCTGTACTTTAGGCGTCGGAACTTCGGAGATGATTACTCTTACCTGTATGCTGTCGCGGCAGCCTTGCGGCGTTACCTGAACAACCCAGAAGTAGTAGGTTCCTTCAGCAGCTTTGCTCTGCATCGGAGGAGATACTACTGTTCCCGGAGCAGTCGGGCTGGTTCCGGCATTGCGCCAGACAATAGTGCTGCCGGGTAGTATAGATGACAGCAATACTCCGACATCGGAAGAGATATCCACGCTGCCCGCTTCCATCTGATAGGATACTACGGATTTGGCAACCGTTGGCGGCGGCGGGATTATGTTGATTGTTACCGCCTGGGTTACAGGGCTGCTGTCGCAATAACCCGTAGCTTTTCCTGTAACAGTGACCGTTCCGTTCGTGTAAGCCGGACTGTTGAGGACGATGGACGGACCGGTAGCTGTAATGGCTGCTCCGCCGGTGTATGCCCATTCGTATGTAACGCCTGAAGCCGGGGTGCTGGTAGCCGTAATGGTGGTCTTTCCGCAATCCTGCTGTTGGTTCAAGTTGATTGTTACCGTTGATTTTTCAGTGATGGTGAATTTTTTGCGTGCTGAGCAATTGGAGGAATTTCCTATAAAATAGAAAGTTGCGCTGCTGCCGGTACCGCTGAATGTATAGTTGTAATTACGGTTGGCGGCGTTGCTGCTTATAGGGACTATTATAGTTCCTGAAGCGTCTGCCCATCCCCATGACACTATTTTCGGCTCTATTGCGGCGGTAGGTCCGCTCAATGTTAACTGATCGCCTTTACACGCCGGTATTGTTACTTCTTCCATACCATTCAGGCTGTTTGCCTTGATTAAGACAAACGGCTGGGATACGGAGGTGTTACGGCAATTGTCTTCAAAAGATTCGTAATTCGGATTGGTTACATATTCCATCAATGAGCCTTCGGTTGCTACTGCAAGGCGGAAGTAGGTCATTGGAAACGGATAGTCTTCCGAATCGACCAGAACGGACGAGACGGTTCTTATTGCGGCTGCTCCGCTGCCTATGTTATTCCAGTTTACTTTATCCGTACTCCATTGAAAAATGTAGCGTACATTCTCTATACCTCCGTAGGTCTTTATCGCTAACTCGCTGAGTTTGGTAGCTACCTCCAGCGTAGTCGGTCCGCAAATGGTCGTATCCTGTTTTACCTTCTCCAAATCGGAATAAACCTCTATATTCGGAGGTGAGCAGACCATAAACTTAATGTCATCGAAATTGAGGTCTTCGTTACTGTTCCAAGCCGTACCATAACTGCAAAGTTGCATGTAAACTTCGCTTACTCCCGCCGGAAGAATAAACGGATCTGTCTTTATAATGTTCCATCCGCATGTAAAACCGCCGTTTTGTCGCTTGGTCACGAGTGTAGTTCGCGGAGTAGGGTTGCTCAACGGCGAGCCGTCTGTTCTTGTAATTGTAGCCGCTATTTGAGCATTTGTACTGCCCGAAGCTCCGGGAGCAAATGCTATTTGGAAGTATATCTCCTTTCCGGAGCAAAGCCCCGTAATCAAACGTTCATAGATCACGCCCGCCATACGGTTTGCCACGTCTATACTGAGAATACCTCCCCTTGTATTGTTTGAAGCGTCGCTCTTTATGCAACCTTGCATATACCAAGGGTTCAGCCCCGCCCACGGATTGACACTGTAATGCCCCATGTCTGTTACGGTGCAACTAAAGGTATGTCCCTGTACTCCTGATGGATAGCCGACAATTGCCGGAAGGCGAGCGCAATTGTCACCCATAACGTATGGGTAAGTTTGTCCGTCAATAGGACTTACCCAGGTAGTCTTTCCCTGTGCGTCAACATAATCCCTTGGTCCGTTAAAAACCCCAAAGGTTTCGTGATAAACCACTTTTCGCGAAGTAGCCAATCCTTCGCTATTCGTACAGCAAGTTATTGTTTTAATTGCCAATGCTTTGGATACAACACCCGACACGGTACACCGGTACCATGTATTTTGTGTTACCTCTTCAAGAATACTTGCCATGCCGGCTGTACCCAGTATCTCCGCATAATTGGTTCCGTTGGTCGATTTTTCCCATTTTAATGAGGAGGTGGCATAGTCGCGATCCAAGAAGAGGCGCGTTTGTTCGCCCGTACACATCTCTTCGCTTTCCTGTGAAATTACAACAATATCCGGACAACTCCAAACCTCTATTTTGGAAATCCCTATCATTCCGCAATTATTCGGATGATATGCTCCCTGTATAGTTATACTGGCTTGTGCAAGTCCGCCGGCTATGGTTGTGGAAACAGACCCTGTAAACTTATTCCCAATTCCGACAGTTCCGGTGAGGTTAATTTGCGGATTAGGACTTCCGTTAGGTACTCCGTCTCTAATGTTAAAAGCCAGCATTAAAGCAGTGGGAGCAGCACAAGAAGTTGTAGCAAGATAGTATCCCTCAATGACGACCCGTACCGGCGCATTCGAATTTAATCCGCCGACTTCGAATATCATTGCACTTTCAGCCGAACTGGGCCAAGGCATAACAATCATCGACTTGTCTATACTTGGCAAACCGCGTCCGAGATCGGCGGGATTTTTCACCACGCCGTAATATTTTGTTGTGTTGGCGTTTGCTCCGAGAGGTGTTCCGACTAAAGCGGGATTCTCTGTATATACGTACCTGCCCGCCATACGCATAGTCGCTCCCGATGGTCCATAGAACTTCGTATGTTGAAGCTCATGATGCGTTTGCCCTACGCCGTAGTCGTAAGTACACTCAAAGTCGGTTGCTCCGACAAGTATCATATTGGCAGAGGTACATGTACTCTGCGCCGATACCTGATGCAGATTGCCTACCGCCAAAAGCAACAAACTTAAAAATAAACCTTTGTAAAAATTCCCTGTTTTTACTGTATTTCCCGTGTCGTTCATATTTCAATAAGATTAAATTTTTGGCATAAATATACTAATGCTAAAATTGCCATAAAATTCCGATAAAAAAATTAATATAACAAAGGAAAATTTATAAAATTTGTTAATTACACAATATTCTGGATGTACAAGGGTTTGCCTGTAAAAGTGGGAAAATAATCAATTGGAAGAAAAAATCAAAACATGTAAAATAAAAACCTCATTTACACCTTATTTTCCTAAACAAAACAACCTCAGTAGCAATCAGTTTACATATCATCCCCCAACCTCATTACCTCATTTTTTATTTATTGTTTGCTGATAAAATTTAAGAAACATTGCATATTCTTCCTCGTGACTCTGTTTGTTATGGTGTTCTTTTTGATTTTGAATGTAATTGCATACTTTGCTTACCTCTCCTTTGGACACAGAAAAGGCTGAACAAGATTGTTGCCATTGAAACAAACCAATGCACAGTTTGTTTTTATTAATAAACTGTTCCGAACTATTAGCGATTACAGTTGCTAAACTTTCTTCATCTATGCTCGGCGCCCGGGAAACAAGGAAATGAACATGTTCCGGATTAGCATAAATGGCATACAAATGACAAGCATTATTATTGACAATCCCTGTAATATATTTTTCAATCCTTTCGCGATTCTTTTCAAGAATGAGAGGAATACGATTTAAGGTCGTAAACACAAAATGTGTGTAAAGATTATTATATTCGACTTTCACAAAAAGCAGATTTATTTGTTCGTCGTAAATTTACAAAATTTAGATAATCAGGCGGTTATTTTTGAGGTGTTTTTTATTTAAAATTGAAAAAAATGAGGTAATGAGGTTGGGGGATGATATGTAAACTGATTGCTACTGAGGTTGTTTTGTTTAGGAAAATAAGGTGTAAATGAGGTTTTTATTTTACATGTTTTAATTTTTTCTTCCAATTGATTATTTCCCCACAACTTTTACGGGTGAGCCTATACAAGAGTTGCCGTTTCAACAAAAAAATAAGTGACGGAAAATAATCCCGTCACTTATCGTTTATCACTAATCACTAATCGTTAAAATTTGACCACTTCCAACGTACCTTTCTCTACCTGTCCGCTTTTCTTGAAGAGGCGGTAGAAGTAAGTACCCGGATCGGCAACAGCGCCGCGATAATTACCATCCCAGCCGTCATTGCCTTCAAATACTTTTTGCATGTAACGGTTGTATATCTCTACCTGATAGCCCCTCATGAAACAGCAGTTTCTGCCGTTTGTATCGTACGGATTGATGATGTTTGGTACAGACTCGGTTACCTCTACATATATTTCAGACGAGGAAGGGCAGTTCAGCCTTGCCGTTGCGGTTTGTACAAGGAAATGATGCCTGCCGGCGTCAGGTCGAAGCGTCAGGTTGTATTCGCTGACGGTCTGATGCGGCTGGTTGTTGAGGAACCACTCGAAGTAGCCGTGGTCAGTACGTTCGACAGAGACGGTTATTGTGAGCTCATTGCCCAGTTCGATGCTTTTCGGAGCGTCGAGCGTCAATCCAATCGGAGCTTCTACATAAACGGCAATTGTGGCTGTGTTTTTACAGCCGGTTTCTGTGATCGTACCTTCTACCGTATAGGTGGTTGAGGCTGCTGGTGAGACGGTTATGTTTGAGCCTGTCTCGCCCGTTGTCCATGTATAGCTATTCGCGCCGCTTACCGTTAAGGCGGTTTCATCGCCGAGACATATCTCGGCATCGTCTACGCTAATGGTCGGCAGTATTTTATTTTCCGTAATTGTGATGCTTTTGGCATCGCGGCATCCGTTGGCTGCGGTGACGGTTACGGTATGGGTACCCGGTGCATTGACCGTTGCATTGGCATTGCTGCCCAAGCCGTTATCCCACGAATAACTTACGCCGCCGGTAGCTGTCAGATTCATACTTGTCGTAGCACACGTCAATACGGCGGTTCCGGTGTTGTTGGTAATGCCGACTGTTGGCAGGTTTTTATTTTCCGTAATTGGAATGCTTGCGGTAGCGGTACATCCGTTAGCCGCCGTGACGGTCACGGTATAAGTTCCAGGTGTGGTAACAGTAACAGTGGCGTTGTTGCCCAAGCCGTTGTTCCAAACGTAAGTTCCATTGCCGGTAGCGGTCAGGCTGATGTTTGTCGTAGCGCACGTCAATACGGCGGTTCCGGTGTTGTTGGTGATGCCGGCTGCCGGTGGGTTTTTGTTTTCCGTAATTGTGGTGCTTGCGGTAGCGGTACAGCCGTTATCCGCTTTGACGGTTACAATATATGTGCCGGGTTCCGTTACTGTCAGCGCAGCGTTGGTTCCTACCACAGAGCCGCCTTGTTTTGCCCATGAATAAGTGCCTCCGCCGGTAGCCGTCAGGCTGATGCTTTGGGTTTCGCAAGTCAGTTCGGTTTTACCCGATGGGTTATTGATACTTGCTGTTGGCGGGGTAATATTCTGGGTTATGGTGATACTCTTGGCATCGGTACAAGCATTTGCAGCTTTGACGGTTACGGTATATGTGCCGGGTATTGTTACTGTCAGCGTTGCGGTTGTTCCTACTACGGTGCCGCCTTGGTTTGTCCACGAATAAGTTCCGTTGCCGGTTGCCGTCAGAGTGATGCTTTGGGTTTCGCAAGTCAGTTCGGTTTTAGCCGATGGATTATTGATTCCGGCTGTTGGTGCATCTTCATCTTTGGTTAACACGGTGTTTGTTTTAGCTGTACAGCCGTTTCCATCTGTTACCGTTACTTCGTAGTTGCCTGCGTTTGAGGATGTTATGGTTGCAGTAGTCGCACCGGTATTCCACGAATAGGAGGTTCCGCCTGTGGCTGTCAGACTGATATGCTCTGTTTCACAGGTCAGGACAGTTGTGTTCGGATTTTTTGTGATTCCCGGTGTCGGCAACTCATTGACCGTAACGGTGGATGTGGTTGTGTTTTTACAACCGTTTCCGTCTGTTCCTTCTATGGTATAAGTTATTGTTCCGGTCGGATTAGCCGTAACGCTTGTTCCGGTAGTTGCGCTCAGTCTGGTAGCTGGCGACCACGTATAAGTGGATGCTCCGCTTGCTGTCAGCGTAGTCGACAAGCCATTACAAATAGCCGGACTGTTGACGGTGATCGTCGGCAACTCATTTACCGTAACGGTGGCAGTGGTTGTGTTTTTACAACCGTTTCCGTCTGTTCCTTCTATGGTATAAGTTGTTGTTCCGGTCGGGTTAGCTGTAACGCTGGTGCCGGTAGTTGCGCTTAGTCCGGTGGCAGGCGTCCATGTATAAGTGGATGCTCCGCTTGCGGTCAGTGTAGTCGACAAGCCTTTACAAATAGCCGGACTGTTGACGCTTATCGTTGGCAGTTGATTTACCGTCACGGTGACTTGCGCCGTATTGTCGCAACCATTAGCTGTTGTAGTACCTGTTACCGTATAGGTTGTTGTTCCGGTCGGGTTAGCCGTTACGTTAGCGCCGGAGGTTGTATTCAAACCTGTTGCCGGTGACCATGTGTAGGTATCTGCCCCGCTTACAGTCAATGCAATGTTGCCGCCGGTACAAATAGCCGGATTATTGTTGTTGAAAGAGAGGGTAGGCTTAACAATATTTTGGGTTATAACAGCGCTTGCCTGAGCCGAACAGCCGTTATCATCCGTTACTTTTACCGTATAGGTACCCGGAGTTGTTACCGTCGTATCTGCACCAGCCCATGAATAGGTATAACTTCCGTTTCCGCCGGATGCCGACGCTTCCAGAAGGATGCTTGTTGTGGCACAAGTCAGAATGGCGCTGTTTGGCGTGACAAAAGCTGTCGGCATGTTGCCCGATTGAGTTATAGTGATGACAGCCGTATTTTTACAACCGTTTGCGCCGGTTACCGTCAGCGTATATGTATCAGGGGCTATTGCAGTCAGATTTGCGCTTGTTCCTACTACAGAGCCGCCCTGGTTTGTCCACGAGTAAGTTCCGTTACCGACGGCAGTCAGGCTGATACTTTGAATTGCACAAGTCAGTTCGGTTTGTCCCGTATTGTTTGTAATGCTTGCTGTCGGCAGGGTCTTGTCTTCGGTTAGCGTGACGTTTGCCGTATTTGTACAGCCGTTTCCATCTGTTACCGTTACCACGTAGTTGCCCGGGATTGATGCTTTGGTAGCGGCAGTATTAGCGCCGTTGCTCCACGAATATGAAAGCCCGCCGGAGGCTGTCAGATCAATTTCAGGTGTTGTACAAGTTAAAACGGATTCGTCCGGAGCTTTTGTAATCACTGCTGTTGGCAACTCATTGACCGTAACGGTGGCTGTAGCTGTGTTTTTACAACCGTATCCGTCTGTTCCTTCTATGGTATAAGTTGTTGTTCCGGTTGGGTTAGCCGTAACGCTTGCGCCTGTAGTTGCGCTTAGTCCGGTAGCCGGCGTCCATGTATAAGTGGATGCTCCGCTTGCGGTCAGAGTAGCCGACTCGCCTTTACAAATAGCAGGACTGTTGACAGTGATCGTTGGCAAATCGTTTATTGTAACGGTAGTTGTGGTTGTGTTTTTACAACCGTTTCCGTCTGTTCCTTCGATGGTATAAGTTGTTGTTCCGGTCGGGTTAGCTGTAACGGTTGCGCCTGTAGTTGCGCTTAGTCCGGTAGCCGGCGACCATGTATAAGTGGATGCTCCGCTTGCGGTCAGCGTAGCCGCCAAGCCTTCGCAGACAGCAGCGCTGTTGACGGTGATTGTTGGCAACTCATTTACTGTAACGGTGGCGGTGGTTGTGTTTTTACAACCGTTTCCGTCTGTTCCCTCTATGGTGTAAGTTGTTGTTCCTGTCGGGTTAGCGGTAACGCTTGCGCTTGTAGTTGCGCTTAGTCCGGTAGCCGGCGTCCATGTATAAGTGGATGCTCCGCTTGCGGTCAGTGTAGCTGACTCGCCTTTACAGATAGCAGGACTGTTGACGGTGATTGTTGGCAACTCATTGACCGTGACGGTGGCGGTGGTTGTGCTTTTACAACTGTTTCCGTCGGTTCCTTCTATGGTATAGGTTGTTGTTCCGGTCGGATTAGCGGTAACGCTTGCGCCGGTAGTTGCACTTAGTCCGGTAGCCGGCGTCCATGTATAACTGGTTGCTCCGCTTGCTGTCAGTGTAGCCGACTCGCCTTTACAGATAGTAGGACTGTTGACGGTGATTGTTGGCAACTCATTTACTGTAACGGTGGCGGTGGTTGTGTTTTTACAACCGTTTCCGTCTGTTCCTTCTATGGTGTAAGTTGTTGTTCCTGTCGGGTTAGCGGTAACGCTTGCGCCTGTAGTTGCGCTCAGTCCGGTAGCCGGCGTCCATGTGTAAGTGGTTGCACCGCTTGCTGTCAGAGTAGCCGACTCGCCTTTACAGATAGCAGGACTGTTGACGGTGATCATTGGCAACTCATTTACCGTAACGGTGGCAGTGGTTGTGTTTTTACAACCGTTTCCGTCTGTTCCTTCTATGGTATAGGTTGTTGTTCCGGTTGGATTAGCCGTAACGCTTGCGCCTGTAGTTGCGCTTAGTCCGGTAGCCGGCGTCCATGTATAAGTGGATGCTCCGCTTGCTGTCAGTGTAGCCGACTCGCCTTTACAGATAGTCGGACTGTTGACGCTGATTGTCGGCGTCGGGTTGACTTTCACGTAGATACTGTCCCAAATCCAGCAATTTTCTTCGGTTGGCGCACCTTTGTCACGTACTTTGACATAGTATTTATTTATTAAGCCGGGTACCAGATCGGTATCTCTTACTGTCCAACTGTCGGTATCTCCATTGACAAACGGTTTCAAAGACACGGTTGCCGATGCTCGGTTCTCTGCCTTATACCAGAATATGTCAAATTTGTTTGGAGTAGCAAATACTAATGGTTTGAGGTTAAAAGTAACACTTTCACCGTTACACAAAATCACGAGAGTATCTCCTTCAATTTTAGTACTGCCCGGAACTGTGAGATCTACGCGCTTGCGGGTAATGGCGTCCTCATCTGGACGGTCGCACTGCGGACATAGATACTTGTTAGTAAGCTTGACACGGTCGCAGTTATCGGCTGCCGTTTGGGTGGTGAATTTTAAGTCGGCAATGATGTACCGGTCTGAATTAGTATTAGTCACTCTGGAGCCTGTTCCATACAATACGCTTTGAGCCAGATTGTCTTCAAATTGCTGATTGAAAAGACCATTGGTAGAAGGGCTTGTGCCGAACTGCAATCTAGCATTTCCCATTGTGGTACCGTATGTAAATCCTAAGTAATAATTGCCCGCCGGCAATTGTTGATCATGTAAATTAATAACTACCTGCTGTACGGTAGCATTTAATGCTTGCGATGTTGTCGAAGCTAAAGTGTTCCGCACGGTTCCCACAGCGTTACCTGCACCGACATTGTAGATAACCGGCGTAACCGTAATAGTTCCGGTACCACTTGGTCTTCGGACATAAATGGTTACTGACTTGAGAGTTACTGGTTGCGTCACTTGAAGAAGCATACGTGTAGGGTGAATCTGGGAAGCTTGTTGATTGTCGTTAACAGTCAATTCTTGAGTCATATCAGCGCCTGCGCCATCCATCAATACTCCTGTTTTGGTTACAATAGTTACATCTTCTAGATATATATGGTAAAGCGGATCAGTTCCGGTGGTTACACTGACCTGATTTCCGGCAAAACAGATGTCGCCTGAATTAACAGCGCTGGCTGGTACGACGATTTCCTCTGTTCCGATGCGTGTCGCTCCGGTTGCTGTCCGGTATGGGATATACCGGCTCTCGTATGGAACTCCTCCGTTAAGCACTCCGTTGGCATAGTTCGACGTAAATCTGAAACAGATATTATCGGTTGCTTTAGGATTATTTTTATCTGGCTCTGCAATACAAACATCGGTCAGGATGTTTGTTGCCGGAGCAGGGTCTATTTTTATGGAGATGCTGTCGTATCTGTAGCACCCTACGGCATCAGGTTCCGATTCGTCTCTAACTCTTACGTAATATTTTTTTACCTCTCCGGGTATTCCGCTTACGGTAGCATTAAACGATAACCCTTTACCTGCATACGGTACATTAACTTCTGTTCCGGGGTATGATTCAAACCAATATGCTTCGCTTGGCGGGAGCAGAGCCGGAGAAACGCCTAACGTGACTGTTTCTTCATTACACAGAGTAATAACCCGGTTTGAGATAGGTTTATTTGCGGTTATATTTACTCTTCGCGGAGTAGGGCATGAGCAATCTAACTCTACCACGACAGGTTCGGCTATTGATACCTCCTTACATGGGTCGTCGGGATTAAAAGGACGTCCTTCTGCAATAGCCACTTCCAAAGCTGCCCTTCTGCCGGCGACTACTCTGAAATAAATTCTAGATCCCGTCTCTTCAAGTCCTGCTGCCGCAAGTTGCGCTTTGAATTCCGTAAAAATATATTCCAAATCGGTTATGGAATTTGCAGTAACCGGATCATTGTTTATGTTTTTCCATGAAGTTTTAAAGTCCGCGTCATTGGGGTCTTTCATATTATATTGATATACGTATGATAAAGCGTTGCCATAGTAATTCAGCAACATGGGCGATTCCTCCACAAACATTTCAAAACCGATGCCTTTACATGTTTTTATCACCGCTTTATAATCCAACGGGTCGGAAAACAACTCTACAATAGGCGTCGCGCAGGCAAATACCTGAATATCGTCTAACATCAAATCGTTGCCGGTGCCGTTACATGCGCCGCCTGCTTCGGTTACAATTTCAAAGGTCATACTGTTTACAGTTTCCAATGTTAAAGAAACAGTAGCCTCTCTCCATTCATAGCCGTCGGCAAGTGTAGGAAATTTAGAAACAGTAGCCGAATTTCTTGTATTAGTTGTTAAAGTTCCGTCCGACGCTGTACCTTCCGTCACTTTAACATGAATCCTGATAGGACAAGAGGCGCCGCTGGAAAAAGCATTCACAAAACATTTTACTGTTACTGTTGTTTTGCATAAATTTTTAATTTCCCTTTTATAAATAGTTGTATTAGGGTCGGTATTGATATTTATCAACATGCAAGCGCCATAAGCGTTAAAGCCGTAAGTATGGTCGGGGAAATAAGGCCAGCCGTTCTGTTCCGGTGTCCTGCCGTTGCCGGTTACTCCCGCCCAGCCAAGATCGGCTCCGCGACCGGTATAAGACTGTATATTGGCAGCCACCGTATAATATCCCTCTAAAAAGTTACCCGGACCTACAACCGTACCGGGATGATACAGCGCCGGAGTCAGGGGACCTCCCGGACCTCCCGGAATGACATAATCCACATCCGTCTGCCAATTATGCCTTACAGGGTAGGGGACTTTTCTAGGGTTGGCAATATCGGTATAATCCCATTTCCAATAGCTGGTTGCGCTTTCAAATACTCCGAAATCATCTTGCCAGATCAATTTACGCGAAGTTGGATTACCATTTTCATCCATACAGCATAGAATATCTTTTGCTACAAAGGTTGCGGATTTTTCTGTAAAAAATGGAGGAGCTGTAGGTTTATCATTCGGAACATACATCTCATAATAGTATGAATAGGTTCTATTCACATTCGCCATATTTTCGGTCGTAAGGTGGATACAGGTTCTACCTGTTTCGCCGGTCAATCTTACTCCATCTCTGAACCACTGATATGTTATACCTTCTCCCGCATAAGAACTCGTGACTGATATAACGTTTTTTTCTCCCCCCGCACAAACTTCGTTCGTACCTGATACCGTGGCGTCAACTTGCGAATATATTCTTACGCTTTTTATGACGATAGGGCAACTCAAGTTTGTATTTCCGCTTATAGATAGGTCTAAAATTCCGCTTAAAGGTACCGCTTGATTTACAGTACCGGTAGCTGATAAAGTCTGTATGGTAGTACAGCTTCCCGGAGCTCTTGGTGAAAATGTGCCTTGCTCAGTCCCGCTACCAAGTATACTTGCTCCATAGTCACTATAAGGATCCTGATTTCCATTAAATGTAATCTTAAGTTTTGGGTCTGCCGTCGGCGCAGTGACAGAAGCTATACAGTAATCGACTTCCACCCTGACAGCGGCGCCTGCCCTTAATCCGGGAACTTGGAAACGAAGGATGTTAGAATGAGGATAACTTCCGCATCCTGCAAAAGAGGACATCACAAATCCCCAATAAGCGTTGTTATTGTCGATCAAAGCGCTGTTTATTTTGGACGGATTGTTTGTTACGGCATAATAACGCCCTGTCATAAAAGCAGCATAATCTGCATCTGTATCCGGAAATTTTACCGTACAAGTATTCGTAGACAAGTTTGTTAGACTTTGACCGGGACCCGGAAAACGAGCCGCCACAGAGATTTCCGGTTTAAGAAGCCCTATATGTTCTATATTCCAAAGACCTGTATAGGTCTCATCTTCATAACCGGGCGCTTCAAAATTAGTACCTGATACCAAATACACCTGGGCATACATCTGTCCGCATAAGAACAGTAAAAACAAGCCCACTATACCCTTTAATAAAATTGTTAAATGTTTCATATCTCCTTCTGTTGTAAATTGTTGTATGTTGTAATGAATGTCGCAAATGTATGTAATATATCTGTAAAAAGCAATTTAATAAGTGATTAATGATAAAGTGATTAGTGATAAGCTACTTTGTTTATCACTAATCACTTTATCACTAATCACTTTCTTATGAGCGTAAAGTGTCCGACATATTGTTTATTAATCTCTTCGATGTCGATTATGTACCAATAATCGGTTGTCGGCATGTCGCGTCCCAGATAGGTACCATCCCAGCCCTGATCCTCTCCGCTGTACCGGATCAATTGCTTGCCGAAACGGTCGTAAATCGTTATGACGGCATTCGGGAAGACATCTTTCATCATCGGATCTGTTTCCCACGTGTCGTTGATACCGTCGCCGTTTGGTGTGAAATAAGGCGGTATAAAGAGTTTCGGAGCTTCCACCAGCCGGTCGGCGATTTCGGAGCGGCAACCGGCGTTATCTATGATATAGAAAGAGTGCCAGCCGAACAACAGATTCATTTTCACTGGATCATCGTTTGCCAGTTGATTGTCAACTCCGAATCTGAATGGCGGGCTTCCGGCTCCCGGATCGT
>Ga0123353_10002608_pt1 | contig 22438 bp, 17 predicted proteins | sample TergutLab28metaG_3_FD_92763 | JGI IMG/M metagenome (GOLD analysis project Ga0123353, IMG submission 92763) | Labiotermes labralis P3 segment gut microbial communities from Petit-Saut dam, French Guiana - Lab288 P3 | ecosystem: Host-associated > Arthropoda: Insects > Digestive system > Gut ... | reverse complement strand
TAGGGCGACGCCACCTTCGGCAGCAACATAAATTGCCTCTAAACTGCTATTTCCGCCCACATGAACGACACCAATAACCCCGCCTTCCTCGGCAGCAATAAAGTTGGCAGCATCACCGTCATTGACATAGGCCGAAACCACAAAGCCTTCGACCACAATTAGCGCCGCCTCGGAAGTTAAAACAATGGTTTCGGTTTCACCGGAAAAGACTAAGTTGTGATGCAAGGCAATTTGTTCGATCTGACAATCGTAAACCTCCAGGTAGATAGGCAGATTGTTATCTTCAGCGGCTGGGGGTGCGTCAATCTCCACCGAGGCTACCCGTACCTGATGTAAGACCACAACTGCTCCCGAACCGCTTTGGATGGTAAGAGTGCCGTAGATAACGACATTATCGAGAATGATGACACTCTCATCTACTTCAGACGTGATAACCACAGACCCCTGGACAACAGCATTTTGCAATACAGTTCCTGGTTGACGCAGGTAAACCGTCCCGGTGGCTGGATCATACTCCGGGCGAGCGCCCCAGATAGCGCCCTCGGCGGTGCCGTCGGTAAAGTTGGTGGAGAGCAGTCCCCCTATGGCACCCAGGATAAGAAGGACACGACAAATGATTTGGCCATACTTTTTCATATCTTTTCACTCCCTCGCACTGCTTTAGCAGCGCCACAATTTGGCTACGAATATTTTTCGCAGTTGCTCCTCAGTTTCCTCCCAGGAAGCACTATTATCTATAACAACATGAGCTTTTTTTCTTTTTTCGTCTAACGACATTTGCGCCTCCAGGCGCTGCCTGGCTTCTTCTGGCGAGAGGCGATCCCGCTCCTGCAGGCGCCGCAGTTGCACCTCCCGGGGAAGCCAAACACACCAGATGCTATCGACCAAGTACTCCAGCTCAGCCTCAAAAAGGAGGGGAATGTCCAGCACCAAAGGGAGCTGTTGTAGGCTCTCCTGCCGATACTCGGCAATTTTTTGCTGCAGCCGCTGCACCACCGCCGGGTGGATAATAGCGTTGAGCTGCTGGCGAGCTGCGGCATCGCCAAAGATAAGCTGACCCATTAAGGGGCGGTTAAGGGCACCATCGGGAAGGAGATACTCGGCACCGAAGGTAGCCTTAATCTGAAGCAGCGCCTCTTCCCCAGGAGCTACCACCTCTCGGGCAAGCAGATCGGCATCCTGGGTAGGACACCCTTGCCCCCTTAGCCAACCCAGGACGGAAGACTTCCCGCTGGCAATGCCACCGGTTAAGCCAATAACCCACATATAAATTCCACCTTCTTACGGCTTAGCGCTGGCATACCGGGCAAAAATGGCTACCCCGCCCCTGCACGGTAATGCGCTCCAGGGGAGTGCCACAAAGAGGGCAAGGCTTACCCTTTTGTCCGTAGACCCGCCAATGCTCCTGGTAGCTGCCTTTTACTCCATCGATATTGCAGTAGTCCCGCATGGAGCTTCCTTTATAGTTTATAGATTCTTCTAAAACTACCCGGATATGGTGTAACAGATTAACTGCTTCATCTTCCGTTAAATCCCGGGCGCTGCGTTTGGGGTGAATCCCTGCCAAAAACAGAGCTTCATCGGCATAAATATTGCCCAGACCGGCGATAATATCCTGGCGCAACAGCACCCCTTTAATGGCGCCGGAGTGCCGCTGACAGCGTCGCCATAACTCCTCTCCCGTATAAAGGGGGTCGAAAGGTTCTGGTCCCAAAGCGACCAAGGTGGGATCTTCCGCTATATCCTCTTGGTAACGCACTTTACCAAAACGGCGAGTATCTACATAACGCAACTGCTTACCGGAAGCCATGTGGAGAAGGACATGGGTATGAGGCATAAGGGGAGTATCTTTCGCCGTTACCCAGTGGAGTTGTCCGGTCATGCGCAGGTGAACCACCAAAAGGCCTGCTCTTTCCCCCTGACGCTCCAGCTCTAGCAGCAAATACTTCCCTCTTCGCTTGATCTGAGACAGCAGGCACCCGGTGACCTTCCCGGCAAAATCCTCCGGGGTACGGGGCTGAACCACCTTAGGATGCAGCACAGTTACCTCTGCGACTTGCTCCCCGGCCACTCGCTCCTGCAGAGCACGACAAATAGTTTCCACTTCCGGCAACTCCGGCACCATCTTCACTCCTCTACTCGCTAGATAGCGGGACGATTACCATCGTCCCCTACGAAATGACCGCTGCTACATTGAAACAACCTAATCGTCGTGTAACCGTGACTTATTAGTCCCTGCACCATTTTGGCGATGGGTTTTCGTAGGGGCAGATGGCAATCTGCCCGTTGATGTGGAGTAGAAGCCCGTTTCTATCATGCCATGGGTGAACGCAGTTCATGGGCTTCTACCTACTTAACTGCGTACCAGTTCTCGCCTATACCTATTTCCACCTTCAGGGGGACTGCCAAGGAAATAGCCCCTTCCATAGTTTGACGCATCAACTCACATAGCAGTTCCACTTCCTCGGGCGGCGCTTCACATAATAAATCGTCGTGCACCTGCAACAGCATTCTACTCTTCATACCCCGGGAGCCTAAAGTCTCCTCCAGACGGAGCATCGCCAGCTTAATGAGGTCGGCTGCACTTCCTTGGATCGGGGTATTTAAAGCAGCTCGTTCGGCATAGTTGCGCAAAGCGCTGTTCCGGCTGTGAATTTCCGGCAAATGGCGACGCCGGTGAAAAATAGTAGTCACAAAACCTTGCTCCCGAGCGGAAGCCACCAGTTGCTCTTGATACGTCTTTACCCCCGGATAGCGCTCAAAGAAGCGCTGCATAAAATCTTTAGCTAAGCTTCGGCTTATGCCTAACTGCTTGCCTAAGCCATAATCGGAAATGCCGTACACCACCCCAAAGTTTACCGCCTTAGCTAAGTTCCTTTGGGCAGAGCTAACCTCCTCCAGGGGGACACCAAAAACCTCGGAAGCGGTGCGGCGGTGTATATCCTGCCCCTGATGATAAGCATCAATTAAGCGAAGATCCCCGGAAAGGTGGGCCAAAATCCGCAGTTCAATTTGCGAATAATCAGCCGAAACCAACAACCAACCCGGCTCCCCTGGTAGGAAGGCGCGTCGGAGCAGACGCCCTTCCGGCTGACGTATAGGAATATTTTGCAAGTTAGGGTCGCTGGAGGAGAGCCGTCCGGTGGCGACCACCGTTTGGTGAAACGTGCTGTGTAAGCGACCATCTTCTTCCACCAGAGGAATAAGCCCCTCCACGTAAGTGCCCACCAACTTGGCTAAAGAGCGGTAACGCAGTATTAACCCTACCACTTCGTGCTTGTCACGCAACTCCTCCAGCACTTCGGCATCGGTGGAGTACCCAGTTTTCGTCTTCTTCCCTCCGGGTAAGCCCAGCTTGTCGAAGAGCAAGGCGCCCAACTGCTTGGGGGAGTTTAAGTTAAAGCTTTCCCCCACCGCCTGATAAGCCTGCTGCTGTACCTGCTCCATCTCCCGGGCGAACTCCTGCCCTAAACGAGCCAGTTCCCCGGTATCTACTTTAATGCCTCTCTCCTCCATCTGCTGCAATACCTGGGAGAGTGGAAGCTCCACCTCCCGGTACAAGGCGGTTAAGGCTAAATCCTCCAACTTCTTCTGGATAAAAGGGGCTAGAGCCAGCAACTGTTGCAACTCCTGGAGCAGCTGAGCAGCAGGCTCCCCCGGTGCCTCCTGGGTAAGATCCGGATGGGTAAGGGTGAGAAAGCTCTCTGCCAGGTAGCCTAGGTTAGGGTCGCGCCCTGATTCACTTAAATAAGCCATCAGCGCCAGATCTTCCGCCCTAGCCAGGGTAACCCCTAGCAGATGAGCAAGCTCCTTGCCACGCCAGGTGATAAAGCTCCGTTCCTGCAATAGCCTGCCCAGTAGGTGTAACTCCTCCCGGGAGAGCCTTGCCCGCACCGGCTCTTCTCCGACAAAAGCGAAAGCAAGGTTAGCCTCGGCTACCCGCCAAGGAGGAGGGTGCCCCTTAGGTAACCGCCAGATAAGGGCCAGTAGCTCCTTAGATGCCAAAGCGCTCAGCAACCAGGGGAACTCTACCTGAGCCACGTTGCTCGCCGCCTCCGAGGGTAACGCCACTTCGTCAAAGAGGGTTAAAGGCTCTGGAGCAGCCCTCTCCTTTGGTTCGATCACCGGCATTCTGCTAAGTAACTGATTTAGCTGGTAACGTTGGTAAAAGGCTGCTAAAGCTTTATAGTCCGGCGCCTGGCGCCGCAAATCTTCCAGCTCGCAAGCTATAGGCACCTCTCTGGCGATGTGCGCCAGCTGGTAGCTAAGGCGTGCCTGATCGGCATAGGTTACTAAATTTTGCTGCACATTCTTCAGCTTGGCGCTTTGGGGGTTAGCCAGAACTGCTTCCAGACTACCCCAGCTCTGCAGCAGCTGTAAAGCGGTTTTCTCCCCCACTTTAGGCACGCCGGGTATATTATCCGAAGTATCTCCCATGAGGGCTTTAAGGTCAATAAGCTGCCCCGGGGTCAGCCCTCCGTACTGAGCAGCTACTTTAGCTTCGTCGTAAATATCCAACTGGCGCACCCCACTGCGGCTGGCATAGAGTACCTTAACCTGGGGTGCCACCAACTGAAAGGAATCTCTGTCCCCGGTTACCAGCAAGGTTTCCACCTGCTGGGCAGCAAAGCGCGCCGCCAAAGTACCCAGAACGTCGTCAGCTTCGTAACCGGGGGAGGAAACAACGGGGATCTGCCAGCATGCCAAAAGCTCGGCGACTAAATCTATTTGGGAGATAAGCTCTGGAGGCATCTTTTGGCGGGTGGCTTTATAGTCCGGGTAACTTTGATGGCGAAAGGTAGGTTCCGGCAAGTCGAAAGCCACTGCCAGATATGCCACCGGATAATCCTGCTCTAGGCGTAGGAGCATACCGGCAAAGCCGTGGACGGCGTTAGTATAAACCCCCGCGGTGCTGGTAAGCAGCGGAGTGCCAAAAAAAGCTCGGCTGATAATCGAGAAACCGTCGATAACCATAGCACGCATAGAAAACCACCTCCCAGACAAGATTTTACCCCAAGACGCGCAAGCATCCTACGGTGCCGGTGATCAACCCTAAAGCTCATTATTTTTATTCGCTTTGTTAGGTATGGTATCCTTTTAGTATTGCTATTAGACGAAAAATACGGTAGTATAGTAGTAAGTCAAAGCTACCCTTGAAGCAGCCGTGATCATGGCATTTAGCGTTGACAAGACTCTGATTAAAATGGAGGTATTTAAGTGAAAAGCTACACTTCTCGTAGAATCACTATCTTAGTAACCGTCTTTATCTTAGGCTTGGCAATCATCATCACCACCTCCACCGTGGTATCCCGGCGTTTCTTAGTGAGAGAGGCTTTGGAAAAAATTGGTAGCAGCACCGAACTGGAAGCTATGCGACTAAATCACTGGTTTGAAGACCAACTCCAATTTATCGAAACCTTGGCTCTCGATCTCGCCTTCAACTCCGACCAAGATTTAACTCCCCAGGAGATTGAACGCTTGCTGGCGAGCCATTTTCGCATTAGAAAAGACTTGCTTGCCCTCTACCTGGGCTTGCCCAACGGCACGGCTCTCTTCGACAAGCCGGTCTCCATAGACTTTAATATCTGGAATGCCACCACCCGTCCCTGGTATCGTTCAGCTCAAGAAAACCCCGGCAAAGTACAAATTACCCCGCCCTATGTGGATTCCAACACCGGGGAGATGTGCATTACCTTCTCCCAGGCGGTTTATAACTCCAACGGCACTTTGGCGGGGGTTTTAGGGAGCGATGTCCTCCTCAACACCCTACAGGATATTGTCCGGCAGTCTAAGGTAAGCGAGGGTGCTACCGCCTTTTTAATAGATGGCAACGGCAACATTTTGGTCCACCAGGATTCCCAGTACAACCCTACCGACCAAGGGTCTCATAGGCTCAACCAAATAGAAGATGGGCGCTTCACCCCTCTACTCGCTATGAACGGTCTGGCAGATGAGCACAGCCTTATCCGCTTCGCCGATGGCATCTACCGTTATGTGCAAACGCGTCCTGTCCCGGTCACTAACTGGCGTTTTTACACCACGGTGCCAGAAAGCGTGGTTACCGCCGCCACCACCACCATGCTCCTGCTCAATGTGGTCACTGCTGCCATAGTTATTATCATCGCCCTGGCGGTTTCCTACCTGGTGGCTCGGGCTATGAACCAGCTGCTCCAGGGAGCTTCCCTGGATCTTACCGCCGCTACCACTAATATCCTCACCGCCTCGGACAGCCTCCTCTATTCCTCGCAAGCGCTATCCGACAGCAGTTTGCATCAGGCTTCGACTATTGAAGAAACTTCGGCTATCATGAACGGGACTGCTGACATGGTCGCCCAAAACAACGACCATACCCGCCGTATGCTGGAGCTCACCAACCGGACTGCCGGTAATGTGATCAACGGCACGGAGGATATCACCAGCCTTACCGATTATATCGCCCAGCTTTCGGTCTCCGCCGCCGAAATTTCGAAAATTATTGACACCATTCAAAGTATTGCCATGCAAACCACCATCCTGGCGCTAAATGCCTCCATCGAAGCTGCCCGCGCCGGAGAGACCGGGCAAGCCTTTGCTGTAGTTGCCGATGAAGTACGAAGCCTGGCAAACCAGAGTAACGAAGCCTTAACCCATATCACCAGCATCATCAACCACAACTTGGAGATGACTCGCCTTTCCACGGAAAGCTCCGCCAAAGCCAACCTCTCCTTCTCCACCATCTCCCAGGAGATTCGCGAAATTGAACGGCTTGTCTCCCTTATTGCCACCGCCAGCGAGGAACAGGCTCTGAGTATCACCCAAATCAACTCCGCCATCTCCCAGATAAATAGTGACACCCAAAATAACGCTGCCATTTCCCAGGAATCGGCCGACCACGCCGATACTCTCCAAGTGCAAGCCCGCACCCTAAGCACCTTGTCCGAACGCATTAAGAGCTTAGTAGGGGGGTAAACCCAGGTGAACGAAATAGTTATCCGCCAGGCTACCCCAGTAGATATCCCGCTCCTGGAAGGGATTCTTTTAGATGCTGTGCATTGGGTAGCTGCAATAGGGTATAAGCAGTGGAGCCCCCGGGAAGTTAGCTGGGAAAACTTGAGCAAAAGTTTTAGCATCACCGACTTTCACCTAGCCTTTGGGCAAGGGCAGCCTGCCGGTTGTATGGCTTTAGTCGACTACGACCCCTACTTTTGGCCTGAGGAACCCCGTGGCAACTCCCTCTTTCTGCACAAGCTGGCGGTAACCCAAGCAGCGCGCAAATCTGGCGTCTCCAGTGCTATGATGGACTACTTTAAAGCCGAAGGGAAAGCTCGCGGCGTTACTGCTATTCAGCTGGAGACTAACGCCGATCGCCCCAAACTAACCGCCTTTTACGAAAGTCACGGCTTCGTTTTTGTTAAAATGCAACATACAAAAAACGAGTTTCGCGACCTCCAAACCGCCTTTTATAAGTATGAAATTGTTTACTAAACAAACGTAACTATAAGGAGGTTCTACCATGTCTGTGATCCGAGAGTATGAGGTAACCACCAGAAACCGCAGTGACCTGGAACACAATGAAACCGTGCAGGAGCTTGAAGCTAAGCTCTTAGCGGCTCCTTACGACGGCGATCTCTGGATGGAGCGAGGACTGGCTCTCTCCCGGCAGTCCCTGTACCGCTCCGCCGTAGAAAGCTACTCCCGCGCCATTGCCCTTAACCCTTTCAAAGGTATTTACTACCGCCACCGCGGACATCGCTTCCTCTCCATCCATCGCTTCGAAGATGCCTGTGCCGATTTCACCATGGCTTCCCGCCTCATCCCCGACAACTGGGATGTGTGGTACCACTTAGGGCTTTCCTGGTTCCTCCTTGCCGACTACGCCCAGGCTCACCTCGCCTACCGCCGCTGCCTGGAGCTGACCAACAGCGACGATAAGCTCATTGCTATTGCCGATTGGCTCTGGATTACCCTAAAAAGGCTGGGGCTGGAGGAGGAAGCCCAGGAGCTGTTGGGCAAAATTAACAGCTCTATGGATCCCGGGGAGAATATAGCCTACTTTAACCGCTTGCATGTGTACAAAGGGGAAATGCCCCCGGAGAGACTGCTTGAAGGTGAAGGCACAGCCATAAATATCGTCACCATGGGCTTTGGCTTAGCCAACTACTACCGCCTTAGCGGCGAGAAGGCCAAAGCTCGGGAGATGCTCCAGGAGGTTATCCGCCAGGGCGATGTCAACAATATCTTCGGCGCCTTTGGCTACCTGGCAGCTATGGTGGATTTAGAGCGCTGGGAATAACCGCAAAGTTCATATATTTGCGACAGTTAGAGCGCCACATCCGCCAGTGGAGTTACTCCACTTGCTGGGTGTGGCGCCTTTACGTTTGGGGCTAGGTTTCAGATAGGGGGTATCCGGCGCCAGATCCCTTTTTGCGGTGTAGCAGCTCATAGGTTATACTCCCCTCAAGAGGTTGGCCAACACTCTTAAATACCAAAAAAAGGAGGAGACGAAATGCTACGTCAGAACGCCCCCACACGGCTCACTATGAGACTGCAAACCGGCTTTGACACCGAAAAAGGCGTGCCCATTGTTAAAGCCTATTCTTTCGGCAATATTGCCGTTAATGCCAGCGACGAAGCCCTTTTCAGCCTGGCAAGCACTCTGGCCGCTCTCAGCAGCTTCCCCCTTCGTGCTCTAGTGCGCACCGATACTGCTACCCTGTCGGAATAGCTACCCCTACCCCATCTCCTGGAGATGGGGGTTATCCCCAAACAGAAAGGAGGATCATGGATATGACCAGACTTATGCTTACCTTCGTCAACGGCTCTGGCAACCGCGTTTCCCTGAGCATACCCGAGCCGAAACCCAACCTTACCGAAGCTGAAGTAGTTAATGCCATGGAGGAAGTGGTAGCCACTGGCATCATCAAGCCCGGTGGCAGCAGCCTTGTAGCGCCCCATTCCGCCAAGATAGTGGATAACAACACTACCGTCGTTCATCAAGTCTAGCACCAAGCACCAGCCCCGCGAGCAGAGAGGTAAATACCTCCTTGCCCGCGGGGCTTTTGGGGTAGAAGCCCATGAACTGCGTTCTCCCATGACATGATAGATGCGGGCTTCTACTACACCACGCGACCGCGTGGTTCTGGAACGTAGTTCCTGTAAGTGTAAACAAAGCTATGCTTACGAGACCCGGGGTCCCCGCGCACGTGTGCGTGGGGTGGGAGTCTGGGGTTGGGGGCGGGTAGCCCCCATTTATAGGTAAAATGCTCAGGCTGTTCAGACAAAAGTGCTCCCCCCGGTTACAGTGAGAGAACAGTGTCCCTTGCCGACACCGCCAAAGGTTAACCTGCTGAAAACTCTAGCTTAACAGCCCAAGAAGGTGATGTGATAGCCATGAACCTCTCCCAGACTCTGGCTCCTCTGCGCCGCCAGGTGGTGGCGCTAATACCTGTTTATGAGGCTAACGGAAAAAACGTAACCCGGCTCTATACCCGTCAGGGGGAAATTCACACCCTGCCTAACCCCGTGGCACGGGTTCTCGAAGCATACCTGGATTTATGGGGGTTAAAGGCAGCAGTTATCCGGCGCACTTATGCTGATGACGAGCCAACAGCTCGCATCTCCCCTCTGGCGCTACAAGCTCACCATACCCTGGTACCTTTGAAGGCTCGCCTCCCTTACGGCAAAAGCCACCATGCCTACGGCTATCTGGAGTCGGAAAGCCTACAGGGGAACGGTATACCTACCCTACAGCAGAGCCTGCAGCTTACTATTGCCTCTTTCACCCTGGAGGTGCTCAGCACTAAACGCCATGTAGCCGCCATGCGCAAACGAGCCTACTACGCTGCTCAGCGCTACCTAGAGTTAAACCCAAGTTCAGCTAACCACTTTGAGCATATTCGCAGTTTAAGTCAATGGGTAGAAGCGCAGCAAGCACTCTTGCAGCAATTTCCCCGGGTGGCTTAGCCAAGTCTCTGTCCAGTTTTAAAACTCGCAGAAGCCCAGCAGCCGGTAGAGCTTAAGATACTCGAAAACCGCTTCCCGATCGCCACCCTGGCATTCGAAAATAACCATATCGGCAATTTCGTCAATACTCCGCTTACCGTCTATAAGATATTGGATAACGTTGGCAGCGGTGGAAGCGCCGTGCTTGCGACCCCAGTTCTCGTTGTAATCTCTTAAAGCCGCCTGCTTCTCCGGGGTGGTAGCATGTTCGGCTATGCCAATAATCACTGCCTGGGAGGTGCGCTTAGGCACTGCCGTGTATGAGCGCTTCCCAGCCGGTGCTTCGCAGATAGCATAGGCTTTTTGTAAAGCGGCGCTGGTGGTTTGCAACAGCTCACCAAAAGCAGCCAACTGAGCTTCCAGCTCGGCAGTAGGGGGAAGAACTTCCTTAAAGGTAAGAGTAGCGGCGCTAAAGTAGTCGGTAACAATTTTCAGAGCGGTAGCTGGTGGCAACAGCTCCCCGGAAGCAAAAGTGGCAAGAGCTTGTAACGCCATCTTGGTATAGCTTTGCAGCATTTCGTCCAAAATTGGACGCACTTCACCAGCTTCTAAATTGCTCAGCAGGTAAAGATAGGAAGCAGCCAGAGCGCTGGACTTAGCAATAAGGTGGGGAGATATTTTGTCCATGGTGTCGCCACCAGTATGGTAAAAGACATCGGCGTTTTGCCCCAGTTGCGGGCAAGGGATATTGATCAGAGGGTCGGAGAGGATTATCTGGTCGCTCCCTCCGGAAAAGCCTACCCGCGCCGAGTTAAACATAGGCAGAGCCGCCCCGGGGCTGCCGCTGGAGACTTCCTTTTTTAATTCTTCTAAAATAAGCCCCGCTAGGTCGGCGATATAGGAAGGGGTAGAGATAGGTAGCCCTACCAGTTTGAGAGGACCATAGCCCAACTCCTGCTTGCCTCCTACCATATCCAGGTTAATAGCTCCTTTAATCTTCCCTGGACGGTAGTGATCGGAAAGGTAAGGCATGGTGCCGGTAAACTCCGCCATCAAAATAATTTTAAGGGTGCGTTTTAGCGGCTTGAGCTTGCCTTGCTGCAGCAGTTTGGCTAAGACACTTATCGCTTCCATGTTGGCAGCACAGCCACTGGCGTTATCGTTAGCGCTTTGACGAGGATGGCAGAGGTGAGCTAGGGCCCACACCTCTTCGTCGCTCTCCCCAGGTAAGGTAGCTTCCACCACATCCAAGTGCCCGTCCACCACCTGAGCATCCACCAGACAGGTAGCTTGGGGATACTTCGCCTTGCTGGCATCAGCTTCGTGTTCCGCCAGCATCCGCTTACAGAGAGCCGCCAACTGATCCCCCTGACGAGGGGTGAGAGAAAAGCCAAAAGGCATACTCTCCGGCGCCTCGGTATACCAAAAAGCTACATAGCGGTTGATATCATATTGGTCGTGCCTGGTGCGAGCATTGCGGCTCTCCATAACCAAGTCGGTAATGACCCCCAAGGCTCCTCTTTTCCCCATAGCCCAATCCAGATAAGGGTTATGGGCATCGCGCACAAAAATAATTTTCCCTTTAAGGTCAATATCCCCGTACAGTTCCTCTTGAGGCCCCTTATCCAACAGCACAATATCCAAAGGGGTGTGGCTGTAATCGCAAGGGCCGCTACGCTGCATCACCGAAGTGGCAGCTACCCGAAAATCTGCCAGCTCCCAGTGGTAGGGCGCTACTAAAGTTAGCTCCGCATGACGTAGGTTCCACTCGGGGAACACTTTGCGTCCTAAGTAGTCAATACCGTATGCCGAAGGGTAGCTGAGAACCTGGGCTTCAACCCCGTTAGCTTTAAGCACTCCGGCAATGTAGTGGGCAGCATCCCTGTGTCCTTGAGAAGCTTGGATGCGGTGATGACGGGCGATGCCGCCGGTGTAATCCAGCAACCGTCCCGGCGAGATATGCTCGGCGATAAGTTGAATCTTCTGCTGCATAGTTTTTACCTGCCTTTCTAATCTGGCGACAGCTCCCCCTGGCAAAACCAGGGGTTAACGCCGCATTTGATAAAAGGGGCTACCCACCCCCAAGAGCCTTTAAGGAGACCTCATCTGTTGTACTCGTATTTTCGACGGTAGCAGCACTTTTCCTCCTCAATAACTCCCACTCTAACGGAACCACTTTTGCAGTTTAAACTTCAGCAGCACTGTTGAGACACAAGGAGTAAAGATAACCTATAACGAATTTACCATAAAGTAAGTATAAGATTCTCCGCCCCAAACCTACCAAGACTACTGCGCCTACAGCAGTCCTTAAGAGGCATCTATATTCCTTTAGGAGGGTGATACCGTATGTCAACATCGGAAGCTTGGGTCTACAAGCTACGCCGGGAATTTCCTGTCGCCACTAAGTCGACCTTTTTAGACATTGCCTACGAAAACTGCGGCGCTACTTTTACCCGACAGGCTTTAGAGCAGTATTTGCAGGACTGGAGCGACACTTCTCCGGGAGTGGTTAAAGCTGGCGGCGAAGGCAAGGGAAGGACTATGGAGGTAGTGGCTGTCACCCGTGACCATATAGCCAGGCTCCTGGGAGGGGTAGACCCCAGCCATATTGCCTTTACTAAGAACACCAATGAAGGGATCAACGCCGTGTTACAAGGCTTTCCTTTCCAGACTGGGGACAATGTTATCACCTTTCGGGATGAGCACCCCTCGGTGATTATGCCCTGCCTTCATCTGGCACTCCAAGGGGTGGAGTGCCGCATTGCCGAAGCCGATGATGGCGTCTCTCTTATCCCGGAAAAACTCCTTAGCTACGCCAATGAGCGCACACGCTTTATCGTCATCAGCCATGTGCAATCTCGCACCGGCTATAAAATCGACTTAGAGCATCTGGCTGCTCTTTGCCGGGAAAGAGGTATCTACCTGTTGGTGGATGCCATTCAAAGCCTCGGTTTCTGCCCTTTAGATGCGCAAGCCTGGAGGGTTCACGGGGTAGCTTCAGCTTGCTACAAAGGTCTACTGGGTATTCATGGTCTTGGCTTTCTTTATACAGCTCCCGAACTTCTCCAGGAGCTTACCCCTGTCTTTGTCGCCTCCAACCGAGCTATTCGCCTGGACTTAGCTAAGCCTGGTCTTACCTTTACCCTCCCTAGCGATGGGCGCAAGCTGGAGAATAGCACCTTGAACTTTATCGGTATCTATGTCTTGTTGGAAGCGCTGCAACGGATTGAGCGTATCGGTATAGATAACATTGCTCATCATATCAGCTATCTCCTGACTAAGCTCTATACAGGATTAGACGCTCTAGGCTACTCTGTGATTACTCCCGGTGACGCCAAGCACCGTTGCCATAGCCTGGCGCTAGCCGACTCTACCCCGGAAAAGCTGTACGCACATTTTTTAGAGCAGGGTGTTTTTGCCAGCCTCAGCGGCGGGCGCTATCTGCGCCTCTCGGTAGCACCTTTCAATACAGAGGAAGATATAAGCGAAGCTCTGCGGGTAGCTGCCCTCTACCCCATAGCGCCTTAAGCTACCTAGGCAGTTTCTTAGATTTATAGCCACGACACTAAGAGCCACCTCGCCACCGGCCGCCTCTCCTCCAGCTATAGCTGGGGGTAAGGGTTAGACGGTAAGCGGGGTGGCTCTTGCTATACCCGGAGTGGAGTAGAAGCACGCATGTATCATACTCTGGGTGGTGAACGCAGCTCAGGGGCTGGCTACTCGGATTGCACCGGCTAGGTATGGTGGAGATAGTATGGGCTAGCTACTTTAGTTTCGCCCAATCTTGTTGGAACTGTATTATACCGCTGGTCGTAAGTGGATGCAGCAGCATTTGCTGCAAAACACGTAACGGCACCGTGGCAATATGGGCCCCGGCTTTAGCTGCCTCGACGACATGCTGGGGGTGCCTTATACTGGCGGCAATTATCTTGGTTTCTATACCATGCAAGCTAAAAATCTCAGCAATTTCACCAAGGGTTGCAATACCATTATGCCCTATGTCGTCTAACCTTCCCACGAAAGGGGAGACAAAGCTGGCACCGGCTGCCGCTGCCAGCATAGCTTGGGGAGCGGAAAAAACCAGGGTAGCGTTGGTGCGTACACCCTTGCCCTTTAAAATGTGCATAGCCTGAAGAGCCTCGGCAGTTAAGGGAAGTTTAATAACTATTTGCTCCATGTTAACAGCTGCCAGAGCCAAAGCCTCTTGCACCATAGCGTCGCTTTCCTCGGCAAGAACCTCGGCGGAAATTGGGCCATCTACCAGAGAGCAAATTCTTTGCAACAACGAGGTAAAATCTCCCACACCTTCTCGGCTTACCAGACTGGGGTTGGTGGTAACACCACGAATAACTCCCCAACTGGCAGCTTTTTCTATCTCGACAATATTGGCAGTATCCAAAAACAGCTGCACTGCTATTCCTCCTTTACTATATATTCCCAGGTGCCACTAACTTGCTAACCAGGCGTTTGCAAGCCAGGCACCGGCAAATCAGGCTTACCAAAGAAAGCCACCCCCCCACCAATTTGCTCTATCCAGCGGCGCTAGCCTAGGGTAGGTGGCAAGGGATGAAGGGGTGGCTGGTTTTAGCCACGTAGGCTAAGAGACTGTGACGCTTATGAACTTATAAGCTTAACTTAGGTATTTCACCTTTTAGGCGACGCGTCTGGGACTGTGAGTCCCATACAATATAGGCAGCGTTAAAACTACCGGCTAATCTACCAGAGTGACTGGCACAGTAACTACGGTGCCGATGTCATCATCGCTGGCTTCGTAGGTTCCCACATATTCGTCATCACCCACGGTGAAGGTGATAGTGTATTCTTCGCCCTCGTCCAGAAGATAGCTACCATCATCTTCCACATCTACCTCTTCACCTTCACTGTCTTTTACCACGATAGCGCTGGGTTTAATGGCTTCTCCCTCAAAGGTAAATGCGAACTGTACTCCTTCAAAGCTCTCGTCTTCTACCAGGGTAACCACCACAGTAACTACGGTGCCGATGTCATCATCGCTGGCTTCGTAGGTTCCCACATATTCGTCATCACCCACGGTGAAGGTGATGGTGTATTCTTCGCCATCTTCCAGAAGATAGCTACCATCATCTTCCACATCTACCTCTTCACCTTCACTGTCTTTCACCACGATAGCGCTGGGTTTAATGGCTTCTCCCTCAAAGGTAAATGCGAACTGTACTCCTTCAAAGCTCTCATCTTCGGCAATATTCCAGGCAAAATCAGCTTCATACTCGTCAGTTGAAACAACGCCATTTAGCTGAACAGTAATAGTACCTTTCAAGTAACCATCTTCGTCATTAGTGGGTTCACCATAACCATTATTATCTATTGCTATGCAGATATCGATGGTATCTGTGATTGCCACGACGATTTTGCCCAGTTTGGAAGTATCATCATCAACAGGGATACCTGCTATTTCGGCTAAATAGGCAAGGATTTCGGGTAAGAAGGGGTAATCTTTAAATTTGTCATCTTCGCTTCCCTTTGTGCCAACGGGAAGGAGCAAAACTCCACCGAAAAGTTCTCCGTCGGTACCCTTCTCTTTTCCCTCCAGGTAATCCTCAATCAGAGCTAGCAGGTCATTTGCCTCTGCAGGGTCGCCAACTTCCTTCAGTAACTTCACAGCGTCATCAAGCTTCGCCTTGACGTCGTAGGCAAGGGCAGCAGCCTCGTCCGGCAAAGTGCCGATCTCGGTTTTGATGGCCTCGACAGCTTCTTCATATTTGCCCCAGCTATCGGCAGTGTAGTCATCCTTATCGAGTTTGAGTTTAGCAATTTCGGCATCGAGTTTCTTTAACAGTGCGGCTTTAAGGTCTGCCAAGGACATGGAATCTGGTCCTTCTTTTTCGATGAGGATAATAGTAGTATCGTCACCTAATAAAGCCTTGCCCTTACCTGCAACTCGGGTGACCAGTAAGCTGGCGACAAAAGGTTCACCCTCTTCGAGCACTTCTACAGACAGTCCATCTAGTGCGACGGTTAGTTCGGCATCCCCTATATTGCCACTAAAAAAGAGTAAATCAGAGGTTTTGGTTGAGGCTTCCCATCCTCCTTCGAATTCCAGCTTAGCGTCTCCTTCGATCCCCCAGGGAATGATCCAGCGAACCCCATCCCACTTGGTATCCGGACTTGCCACCGCTTCAACATGGTAGGTGGAAGGTTCTGTACCACCGCCCACGCCATCAGGAAGCTCATTTATAGCCAGATAGTCTCGCTTGGTAAGAACCTCCATTAACTCAGCGAGTCCTGCTCCCGCGATCTCAGGCTGTCCTGGAACAGATGCGTCAAACCAACTATCCAATGTTCGATTCCAAAAATATAGCTTGACATTACCATCTCTTACTGAGGAGGCACCATATAGAGTATCCAGAAAAGATGGAGGAATATTGGTTCTATAACTGCCGATAAGGTATCCATTCCTATTTCCAAAAAAATCTCCCACATTGCTGGGATCCAGTGAGGCAGCTGCTACTTGAAAATCAAGTGAAAAGGATAAGCCAAAGGCGGCTACTAGAAAGACAGCTATTATCTTTGTTACCAGTTTGCCTCTTAGCAAGTAATTCACGACTCCTTCCATTAAACTAGCTAGTAAATTAATCGTTCTGGTTTAGCCTATACCTACCACCGGTGAGCGCCCAAAATGTCTTCTTATCTATTAGAAAAGCCAAGTCAGGCGTTCACCAGCTACGGTTATTACAAGCTAAAACTACTTAAAACTATCTGCAATCAAGTTATTATCTTTAGGATAATCCGGATTTCTTACTTCTGCGGGAACTAACGTGCCTCGAATTATGTAAAATTTATCGTTCGGTGCATTAGCCCCCATGGAAATGTTGAAAATACTTGTAGAAGGGTCGATTGACGTATCGACCCAGTATGAACTCCCGTCATGCCAAGTTAATGCCGTAAAGTCGTCCATACTCGAGGGTACAAAACGAACTCCATCCTTCAACAGTTCAATAGTTACAGTAATGCCCAACCGAGATACTTGATCCCAAGTCCACACCGGAGCTGGCCAGGTGACGAAAGCCGGTGGAACATCCTCGTCCTCAAAACCTTCTTCTAGGTCGTAGGCAGCCTTAAAAGGAGCAAGACCAATATTAATGTCCTCAGTGACCTCACCGGAGAAGGTTATGGTAACTTTCTGGGGAGCGGTTTTGACGATGCTAACCAAGGTTAGGCCAGCATCAGCATAATCGTCTCCGCAGTCCAGATCCCACCAAGCGTTCACTTGACTATCTTTAAACACCGCTCCGGTAATATCGACCACAATAGTGCTCTCAACTTTGGCAGCGACGATAGTTGGACCTTGCACAGGCTCGCCGGTAATCTGCGTTACTTTAAACTCTAGGCTCTTAAAGAATTCGCCATCTTCCACTGGGATCCAAACAAAGAGATCCTGTATCGGCTTCTCGACTCCCGCTACCTTGCCACCAGTGCCAATAGCGGCAGGGGTAGACCCATCGTTACGGAAAACCAAATCGGTCCAGGCATAGCCAGTAGGAGGTGTGCCCAGGAAGGTAAGAGTTGTCGTGGTACCAGCGGTTTGCAGATAAGACGCTGTAATTCCGGTAGGGGTAGGAGCTCTGGAGGGTATAGCTACAGTAGCAGGTTCGCCCTCACCGCTTATATCGCCATCTTTAGCGATGCGCACATATATGGTCTTGCCTGCCAGATCTTTAAGACCATCATCGAGGGCTAAGTCTCCCCGCTTGTATCCAGTAGTTGACGATGTTTCGGAGTACTCCATATCACTGTGAATATAGCCGGTAAGCGACTCTTTGGCATAGTCGACTGTCAAGGTCGGAGCTGCCGCTTGCACGTAAACATTCACAATTTTTTCGGCGTTGTCCTCTAAATCGTAAAAGGTATTGGGCAAACGAGCTTCGATTTTGACTTTCCAGCTGGCGTTTTCCGTAGTGTTGGAAATGCCTTCCTCAGTGAGAATGATACGAATAACACTGTCGTCGGTACCCATTAAGCTATGGAGCAGCGCTTTGACATCGTTAGTTTCGTTGGCAAAAGCGCTTTCTATTTTTATGGGTGAAACGAGTTTGTCTAATAGTCCGGTAATTCTGCTACCCTGGGTGTAGGTAGCCGACCTATCGGTTGTAATGGTGGTAAGGCTCTGCAGAGGATCGGTTCCCTTAAGTGTGCCCAAAATGGTAACTTTGACAGTGTCATCCTTCAACAGGTTCAGGAAATCCCCCGTTGAGAGAACAAGAACAGCTTTTTCTGCTGCCGAAACCGTCTGGACATTGTCAGGGGTTACGCTCACTGTAGCATCTTTAATGAGTATGCTAAAGTTCTCTTTAATAAGAGTAGCTACATCGACAGGAGCGTTAAAGGTAACTTCTAACTTGGTTCCGTCATCTGCTACCGGCGAAACACTGGTAATCTTCAGCAATTCCACCGTGCGAGCGTATAAGTTGGTGGCACTGCGCACAGTATCGTTGGCGAAGCTCCACTTGGTTCCCGACATACTGCTGCTGGTGTACCAGCCATCGAAAGCCCAGCCGGAAGATGCCGTAATGCCGGGATCGCTAATCCTGCTGCCGGAGTTTACGGTTCTAGCCAGGTCGGTTCGCTCCACAAAATCTCCGGTTCCAGTTTTGATATAATACCGCACCCTATATGTAGTCGGGCTGGTGTCGCCACCGCTGCCGCCGCTACCGGGAGGAGGCTGGGGCACGTTGGGGTCAGCCGGGGTGGTGGCACCGGGAACCGTGGGGCTGGTGGGAATGGTTTCGCTAACTGTAGGAGGATCGGTAGGAGAGGTGGGATCTATCACCGGAGGAGGTGTGCCGCCAACTTGGTTGTCCCCTATGGTAACCGTGACCCCTTCATCGGTGATAAGGTTAGCAGGGTTGAAGTCCAAGTTGGAGCATACTTCCGAACCAATTACATGGGCGTGGAAGGAGCCCAGAGAGCCGGTTCCCTCAAACTTGCCGGGATACCAGGTTTCGATTTTATCCACCGCACCGGCGATAACAAAGGTGTCAAAGGCGCTTTTGTTGCCCAGATAGGCGCTGCCTAAGTTGCCATCAATATAGATTTCTCCGGTAGCTTTGCCGAGCAAGTTAAGAGCTGTAGCAAAAGCGCCTAGAGGAACTTCGAAGTCGCCAAAGATAGCATCTTCGTCTATAGTAATAATGGCGGAATTTAAGGCGTAGATTTTGTCAATGGAGCCGGAATGAATGTGAACGTGGAGCAACTGCTGACCGGCAACTACAGGTTTGTTAGCCCAAAGTTCCCCGGAGGCAAAGAAGCCGGTAAGATGGGCAGTGCTGTTACCGCCACCGGCTATGTAGGTACGACCTTCCACTTGTACATTATCCAGGAAAGCTTCTCCGTCGCTGACCCCCTCGGTGATATACAAACCACCTTTGATAGTGGCGTTGCTTAACGAGGAGCCGGCTTTGCGGATGGTGACATTGCCTTCATAGACCTTGTTATTAGCATTGACATTACCATCGATAATGGTGCCATAAACATTGTAAAGGCTTTGAGCAGTTTGGGCTCTGGTAAGGAGCGCTTTGGGATGGATGCCACCGTCCCAACCCCCTAAGTAACCGTGGTTAACCATGGCGATTAGGGAGCCTTTAGCCCAATCGGATATGGTGTCCAGATCGTTGAAGGAGGTAGTGCTGGTGGGTTCAGCTGTAATTTTCATGACCCGGGCGAGAATAGAGAACGCCTGCTCGCGGGTGACCGAGTCGTTGGGACCAACGCTACCGTCACCGTAGCCGGAGATAATGCCCATGTTCACCCCGATGGCGATATCGTTATAGAACCAATCGCCAGGAGTGACATCGAAGAAGGAGAGAGGACCAGTCTGGAAAAAGCCGAAAGCCCGGTTGACCATAGCTACAAACTGTGCCCGGGTTACAGGTTCGTCGGGACGGAAGGTGCCATCCTCGAAACCACCCATAATACCGTACTGTTTAGCTACGTCGATAACAGCTTCTGCCCAATGACCGGTGACATCGTCGATAGCGGCAGAAACAGCCATAATGCCACTACCTTCTAACTCGGGAACGGTGGCAGGAACCGGTTCTGCTGCTGAGGCAACACCAATGAGGGTGGAGCCAAAGAGCATAGCCAGTGCCATGAACAGTGTGACAACTTTGTGCTTCCAAAGAGAATGCACGCGCACGGCCTCCTTTTGTGGTAGATTGCGTTTTGGCAAGGGCAAGATATACCTAGGGCACCTGCCCGTTGTACCTGGTTCTGGTTGGTGACGGATACTGCGCCAGTCTTCACTGCCGATGGGCACTCACCTCCGTTAGTTAAAAGTACACTATAAAGCGGCGACAGCTACCGGTAATAGCAAGTCGCTGCTTATGTAAGTCCGCCTTAATAAGGAAATAAGTTCCATACAGCAATTACCCCTATGCAGCAATGAATGTGAGAAGAAGGCAAGCGGGGAGCTTCCCTTCTACGGTTGGGGGATGGGAACAACATAGCATACGTAGCCCAAGATTGGCAAGCCCTATTCGCCAAAATAGCTTTATCGGCTGGGAATGAGAGGCGAGTTACAGCTGACCATTTTATGCAATTTATGCTAGCCTTCTATTCGCCAACGATTGGGGAAACACCTTCTCCCAGGAAAAGGGGATTTCAAGAATATTAGTTTAAAAAACACTTCTTTCCGCAGCAACTGTTGCTTATTGTGACAGGGTTTGCTACAATGAAGCTGTAGTTGGATTATTTTTTATGAAGGGGCGTATTTTTTAAAAATGAAAAAATTAAAGCTATCTTCGGGACAGTTTACCTTTATGGCTCGCCTGGAAGAAGAAAAAAGCCCGGAGACCTGCAAGTGGCTCCTGGCTAAGCTGCCTTGGGAAGTAGAAATGGCGCATGTTTCCTGGAGTGGCAACGCCTGCTTTGCCAGCATAGGCAGCCAGGCATACGCGGTACCCTGGGAGCGACCGCTGCGGATACCTGCCAAGGGGGAGATTATTATCTACCCGGGAAATATTCCTCATTTGCAAATGGGCGGGGAGTTCTTTTTAAGCTGGGGTCCTTGCAGCATTGCCTGCCAAAACGGCAATTTAATGGGGAACTTGGTGCTGACTATTACCGAAGGGTTAGATAAGCTGGAAGAGTACGGCGCCCTAGTCCACTTTGGCGGACAGCAAAAGATGACCGTAGAGCTGGCGGATTAAGGAAGGTGTCGCCAAAGAGCGCACTCTTCAGCCTCAAAAGAGCGCCCCAGTTGGGCGCTCTTTTTAGTTTTCCTATACCCTGCCGTGGCGGACGCGGCTGCGTTCCTCGGCTTTCTTCGCGGCGTTAAACTGCTCTAGCTCGGCTAAGTAACCGGTAATACGGCGAATGTGGGCAATATCTTTGCTGCCACAGACAGGACAGCTTTTATCAATAAAGCCCTGGTACTGGCAGTGGCGGCAGCGGTCTACCGGAAAGTTGATAGACATATAGCCCATATCTGCCTGGCGCATAGCCTGGATAATTTTTTCCAGGGCGGAGAGGTTATCTTTGGGAGAGGCATCCAGTTCGATATAACTGATATGCCCGGCGTTACACTGGGAGTGGTAAGGCCCTTCCACACTTATTTTTTCCAGGATAGATATGCCGTATTCCACCGGCACATGGTAGGAGTTGGTATACCACTCTTTATCGGTGACCCCGGGAATGATACCGTAAATGGCTTTATCTTTCGCCACCAACTTGCCGGTAAGCCCTTCGGCAGGGGTTGCCAACAGGGAGAAGTTAAGGTGATACTGGCTGGAGGCTTCATCCAGGAGAGAGCGCATAAGGGTGATAACCCGGAGGCCAAAGCTCTGGGCGTCGGGGCTCTCCCCGTGGTGTTTCCCCACTAAAACCGTTAGCGCTTCAGCCAACCCGATAAAGCCCAGAGAAAGGGTGCCGTGCTTAAGGGTATCCCCTACCGTCTCCGTGGGGCGCAGCAGCTCGCTCCTCTTCCACACCCCTTGCATTAAGAAGGGGAAGTCCCGCTTCGTGAAGCCCCCTTGGTACTCCAAGCGCTGCATCAGCTGATGCACCCCAATGCGCAAATACTCCTCCAGCCGCACTAGGAAGATTCGGCTGGTAAGATTGGGTACCGGGAAGGGGTAGCGCCGCTGCAGCTCCTGGTAGGCAATTTCGATATCTTCGTCGTAGGTGGTGCGGCTGGCTTTAAGAGCAAGCCCCACCAGGTTTAAAGTGGTGTAAGAAACATTGCCTCGCCCGGAGCAGGTTTGCTCGAAGTCTGGAGAGTGGAGATCCCAAGAGACACGGGTGCGGCACCCCATGGTAGGGACATCTTCGGGAAAGTCCCGGTTAAAGCTGGCATCCTGGTTGACAAAGCTGGGGAAAAGGCGGGTGGAGCAAACCTTAAGGGCTAACTGGAAGAGGTCGTAGTTGGGGTCGTTTTTTTCGATGGACACCCCGGAGCGCATTTTCCAGATAATATTGGGGAAGATAGGCTGCTCGTGGCGACCTAAGCCATTTTCGTAAGCCAGAAGCAAGGTTTCGCTGGCTA
>Ga0123353_10002607_pt1 | contig 22444 bp, 18 predicted proteins | sample TergutLab28metaG_3_FD_92763 | JGI IMG/M metagenome (GOLD analysis project Ga0123353, IMG submission 92763) | Labiotermes labralis P3 segment gut microbial communities from Petit-Saut dam, French Guiana - Lab288 P3 | ecosystem: Host-associated > Arthropoda: Insects > Digestive system > Gut ... | reverse complement strand
GCTGGCGGTGATCGACAACTCCCGCCGCTGCGCCTACGGCTACGACCAGCGCGCGGAGGTCTTCGGCTCCCTGGGCTCGGCCGCCAGCCGCAACGACGCGGCCTCCAACGTGCGTGTGGCCACCGGGGATGGCGTGCTGGCTGAGAAGCCGCTGTATTTCTTCCTGGAGCGCTATATGCAGGCCTTCGCCACCGAGGTGACGGAGTTCATCGAGGCCGTGGTGAACGACACGCCCGTGCCGGTGAGCGCCGACGCGGGCCTTGCGGCGGTGCTGATCGCCATCGCGGCGACGGAATCGGCCAAGACGGGCAAGGTTGTGAAGGTGTAAAATAATTTTCTACCCCCTCTGTCGCTGCGCGACGTCTCCCCCAAGGGGGCGACCTTGGCAGTTTCCCCAAGGTTGCGGTTGCGCCGGAGTCGCCCCCTTGGGGGAGATGGCCGCAGGCCAGAGGGGGTAAATTTCAGGAGGTGCGCAATGCAGGAATTCGGCTATCCGGCGTTTGATGCACAGGGTGTCATGCCGCTGTGCGACGACAAGAGCAATATGCTGCAAAACATCGCGGTGTACCGGCTGGATTTGGGTGGAGTTCTAAGCCTGGAATCGTCGGATGAAGAGATGGCCATTGTGTTGATAGAAGGCCATGTCCATATCGAATGGGAAAGCAATGATTTCTATGCGGATCGTCCCAGCTGTATCGATGATCCGGCCTATTGCCTGCACGTCTGCAGAGGGACTTTCGTGCACATTGCCTCGCACAAAGAAGGCATCGCGGAAATCCTCGTCCAGTCCACAAAGAACGACCGCGAATTCCCGGCAAAATTCTATACCCCTTCCGATACCCGCCGCGACACCTTCGGACAGGGCCAGTTTGAGGGCAAGGCCGTGCGCACCGTGACGACCTTCTTCGACTACGCGAGCGCGCCGTACTCCAACATGGTGTGCGGCGAGATATTGATCCCGCAGGGCGGGTGGAGCTCCTACCCGCCCCACGAGCACCCCCAGCCGGAGGTGTACTACTACCGCTTCGGGCGCCCGGCGGGCTTCGGCGCCTGCTTCATCGGCGACAACGCCTACATGATCAAGGACAGGTCCTTCGCGGCGATCCCGGGGGGGAAGTACCACCCGCAGGTGAACGCCCCGGGCTACCCGATGATGTATGTGTGGATGATACGGCACTTCGAGGGGTACCCGTGGACGGAGCGGAACTTTAAGCCGGAGCATATGTGGCTGTTAGAGGGGTGAAAAAAGCCGCTGAAAAATCAGCGGCAGGGAGGGGCTGTTAATTGTCATAATGATATCGGCAATGGACGACATGGATTGCGTCTTTCTCGATTTTGTAGATGAGCCGGTTCTCATCGTCAATGCGGCGGCTCCAAAACCCTTGCAGCTCATATCGCAATGGCTCGGGTTTCCCTATACCTTCATTTCCATTGCGATCAATGTCGTTAAGCAGTTGATTGATGCGCCTGAGCGTTTTGCGGTCCTGGGTTTGCCAATAGAGATAGTCTTCAAATCCTTTACCATCGAACACGATGCGCCTATGCATTCTCCATGGCCTCCAGTTCTTCAAAGGTTTTGATGACGCCGGGAACGCCCTGTTGATAGGAGCGGATGCCTTCCATGATATACTGCATATTCACGCCGGTGAAATAGGAATTCGCGTTCAGTTCAAACGGGATTTTTTGCTCGCGCAGCGTGGCCTTCACGAACATATTGATTGCCGTGGACATGTTCATGCCGATAGCGGAGCAGAAATTGTCGAACAGCTGCTTATCGCGTTCATCGACCCGGACGTTGATACTTGTCATTGCCATGTCTCTCACCTCCTTTACAACTCATATACATTATACATGTTATTCTTTACATTGTCAACCCTTTCATGAGAGGAAATTTCTATGAAACTTGGAATCGTCGGACTGCCCAACGTGGGCAAGAGCACGCTGTTCAACGTGCTGACGGGCGCGGGCGTGCAGAGCGCCAAATACGCCTTCTCCACCACGGAGCGCAACGTGGGCGTGGCCAACGTGCCGGACAGGCGCCTGGACGCCCTGGCCGGGATGTACCAGCCCAAGAAGGTCACGCCCGCCGTGATCGAGTTCGCGGATATCCCCGGGCTGGTGTGCGGGTCCTCCAAGGGCGAGGGGCTGGGGAACAAGTTCCTGGCCCACATCCGCGAGGTGGACGCCGTGGTCCACGTGGTGCGCTGCTTTGAGGACGAGGACGTGCTCCACGTGGAGGACACCATCGACCCCGCGCGGGACATCGAGACCATCGACCTGGAGCTGATCTTCTCCGACATGGAGCTGCTCGAGCGGCGCATCGAGCGCCTGGGCAAGCAGTTGAAGGTGCTGGGGAAATCGGCCGCCGCCGAGCTGGAGTTTTGCAGGGGGCTCTACGCCCATCTGGAGGAGGGGAAGCCCGCCCGCACGTATCCGCTGATCAATGAGGGCCTGGCGGTCGTGAACGAGATGGCGCTGCTGACCAGCAAGCCGGTGATCTACGTATGCAACTTCGGCGAGGACGACTTTGCCGGGGGGCCCATCGAGGGGCACCCCTTCTACAAAGCCGTGGAGGGGATCGCCGGGCGGGACGGGAGTCAGGTGCTGCCCATCTGCGCCGAGTTGGAGGCCCAGACGGCCGAATTGCCCCCGGAGGAAAGGCAGGAATTCCTGGCGGAGATCGGCGTGGAGAGCGGCGGCCTGGATCTGCTGGTGCAGCACAGCTACGCCCTGCTGGGCCTGATGAGCTTCCTGACCGCAGGGCGGCCCGAGGTGCGCGCGTGGACCATCCGGCGCGGCACGAAGGCGCCCCAGGCGGCGGGCAAGATCCACAGCGACCTGGAGCGTGGGTTTATACGAGCAGAAGTTATAGCTTATGACGACCTGATGGCCTGCGGGAGCATGGCCGCGGCCAAGGAGAAGGGCCTGGTGCGCCTGGAGGGCAAGGAGTATGTGATGCGGGACGGGGACGTGGTGCTGATACGGTTCAATGTGTGAGGAGGCCTCTATCGTGACACCAATTGAATTCACAATAACGACTGTGCCGGAGAAGGTGTACCGGCGGTATGCCCGGTACAATACTTGGTGGCGATACCACCCGGCGATGATTGTGCTGTGTATTGTGGTGGTTACAGCCTCTGTGGCTTTTTTGGTGATAGATGACATCCGGTCAGAGGACACGTTTTTTTCTAGCGGATATATTTGGCTGGTCTGGGCAATCGTCATGCTGGCGATGATACCCAACGGGCTTTATGAGCGCAACAGAAGGCCAATGAGGCCATGGTGATCCCGAAGGAGGCGCTCGCGCCCGAGCAGTGCGAGGCGTTGGTTGAGGTGCTACAACGGGGCGTGCGCGAGGGGAAGTTCACGAGGTGGAAGGGCGCGGGGTGAGGGATGCGTCGCTCCGCGAAGCCTTCATCACCGCCTGCGGGCGGAGCTTCCTCCACGGAGGAAGCCAACTGGGGATTGTAATCGCGCGTTACGATAAAACTTACGGCAACTCACCGGGTTGGCAAACTGCCTTCCTCCTGGGAGGAAGGTGGCGCGAAGCGCCGGATGAAGGGATTTCGCGGAGCGACGCAATCCGGATAACGTTATGATCAATAAGGGGGCCCTGTCATGTCCAAGAGAGAGAAGCAACCCAGCATCGGCGTCATCCCGCGGGGGGAGCAGTTCAGCTACTACCTGGGCGGGTTTGGGCAGGGCATGATGTACGGCATCATGTCGTCGTTCATCCTGGACTTCTACATCAACGTGGCCAGGCTCAACGTGGTGTTCGTGCTGCTGCTGTCGCTGCTCTCGCGCGTGTGGGACGCGGTGAACGACCCTCTCATGGGCGTGATCGTGGACCGCGCGAACCCGAAGCGCGGCAAGCTGCGCAGCTACCTGTTCTACCTGCCGCTGCCCATCGCCCTGCTGACCATACTGATGTTCTGGGTGCCGGACCTCAGCCCCAACGCGCTGATGGTCTATGCGGCGGCGACCTACGTGCTGTGGGAGGGCATCTACACCGCGGCGGACATCCCCTACTGGACGCTGCCAAACGCCATGACCCCCCACGAGGGGGAGCGCGGCAGGGTGGTCTCCGTCAGCCGGATCGCCAACGGGGTGGGCTCGGCGCTGCCCTCGGTTTCGATCATGGTGCTCAGCGGCGTGTTGGCCCGGGTGCTGCAGGACCCCGCGCGGGTGGAGACCACGAAGTTCATGGTGACGGCGATCGTGTGCGCGGGGCTGGGCCTTGTGTGCTTCGGGCAGACGCCCTATAAGGTGAAGGAACGGGTGCCCCTGCCCAAGGGCAGCGGCGAGAAGCGGCGGCCCGGGGAGCCCAGCGCGCTCTCGCTGATCTTCAAGTGCAAGCCGCTGATGCTCACGGTGCTGATGGGGGTGCTCTCCGGCGGGCGGTATATGTTCCAGGCCGCGTCGCCGCACGTGGCGCGCTACGCCTTCTACTACGGCAATTTTCAGGCCATGCTGGGGATGAATAGGGCCGACCAGGCCGTCGCGCTGCAGGACAGCTACGCCAAGATCTACGGCATCATGCAGGTTGCCGTGGCAGGGGGGATGTTTGTCTCGATGGTCATCACGCCCATGCTGTATAAGAAATTCAGCTATAAGCAGCTGCTGATCGGCTCGTGTTTGGTGGGCGGGCTATCGAGTTTGGCGACGTGGTTCATCGGATACGGCAACTTCTACGCGCTGATCCCGCTGCTGCTGCTGAGCGCCGTGCCCGTGGGCGTGATCAACGTGGTGTCCTTCCCCATGGTGGGGGACAGCCTGGACTATATGGAGTGGAAGACCGGGCGGCGCGAGAACGGCCTCGGCTCCGCGTGCCAGAGCTTCGTCTCCAAGCTGGCAAACGGCCTGGCGACCACCTCCATCGCCGTGGTGTACATGCTGCTGCACCTGGACGTCAACTCCCTGGTGGCGGAATCCGGGGCCAATCTGGCCAGCGTGCCCGCCGGGATGATCCCGGGGGTGCGCACGGGGTTCTTCAGCCTGGTGAGCCTCGTGCCGGCGGTGTCGCTGCTGGTGTGCATCGTGCCTGTTTTGTTCTACGATTTGACGGGGGAGAAGAAGGCAAGGGTGATGCGGGAGCTGGCGGAGAGGAGAGAGAGGGAGGCAAATGAGGCGGTTTAACGAATGGAAAGAGCAGGTTGAGAGAAACCGAAAGCCACCCAAATGGCAGTGGTTTGATGTGTGGGTGCTCGGCGGTGCAATTGTTGGGCTGGTTGTCGCGATCGGCGTATTTTGTCTTGTTCAAATTGTTCTTTTTCGTAATTTTGCTGTGCTGAAGAATATTAACCGTGCAGCAACTGATGTTAAGCCTTCGGATGTCGTGACCATGACGGCCACGGCCCTTGGCGGCTTGGCTATTGGTGGTGTGGCTGTCATGCAGTACCGCAAGCATAGGTGGGAGGAGTACCAGGCTGCACATCAGACTGAATTTGATGAAAAACAAGCCGAGCTGGAAGAGGACGCAAAAACAGGAGAGCGGTTGAGCAAGGCGATTGAGCATCTGGGAGCAGGAGACCCAGGGGATAAAGAAAAGTTGCACATTCGCCTCGGGGCAATTTATGAACTAAAACGTTTAGCCCAAGACTCAACGAGGGACAAAGAGAATATCGTGCAGATTCTGACGGCGTTCATTAAAAGCTATCCGCATGAGGAAGGCCAGGCTTGGACGCAGGACGTTGAAACTGCAGCGAGGTTACTGTCCCCATTAACAAGAGAATTAATTGAGGAGACAGCAGAAGGGGCAAGCGAAAAAGGTAGGGTAAACCCACCGAAATACGTGTTCGAAGCAACGGAAGCTTTGAGCGGTTTTGCGGTAGAGAAAAATGGACTGTTGTGTAACGAGTATATTGAATGGAATGAAATTAATGTAGGATGGTTGAATGTAGACAACATTGTGTTATTGGGTGCAGACCTCTCTCTCGCCAATCTGGAAGGCACATACTTAACCAAAGCCAACTTATATGGCGCAAACCTTTGTTTGGCCAACCTTAATAAGGCGTTCCTAATGGGTGCCAACCTACAAGGTGCATGCCTCCAACATGCCAACCTTAAAAATGCATCTGCCAATGATGCCCGCCTTGAAGGAGCAAATCTATATGGTGCCAACCTTAAAGAGGCTTATCTCTGGGGTACCAGCCTTAATGGAGCAGATTTTGGATCCGCCAAGCTTCATGGAGCGCGCCTAGAGAAAACGCATCTAGAAGGTGCTAATTTCTGCTATGCAGCGTTCGATGAAGAAACACGTCTTGATGGCGCCCACATCGACTCCTCCACCCGCTTCGACCCCGGCGTGCGCCTAAAATATTTTGGGGTGGAGGAACCGGAACACCCAGAATAGAACCCCCCTGCGACGCCTTCGACGTCGCTTTCCCCCCTAAAGGGGGGATTTTGACAGCGCCACAACCCGACGGCGCTTAACGCAGCTATATTCCTCCCCGTCAGAATCCCCCCTGTAGGGGGGAGGTTGCGCAGCAACCAGGGGGGTTCCTATAAAAACCAACCCCACAAAGGAGAATGCATATGACCATCACCACCCTGGGCCACCTCGCCCAGTCCGCCTCCCGCGCCCTCGCCGTGTCGTCCAGTTCCCAGCGCGATAGCGCCCTTGCCGCCATGGCAGACGCCCTCGCGGCGGGGGAGGAGGGCATCCTCGCGGCGAACGAAATCGATATGGCAAACGCGCGGGCGGACGGCATGAGCCAGTCCCTGCAGGATCGCCTGCGCCTGACCCCGGCGCGCATCGATGGCATGCGGGCGGGCATCGCGGAGCTCATCGCCGCGCCGGACCCCCTGGGTCTCGTGCTGGGCGGGGGCGTGCGGCCCAACGGGCTGCGCATCCAGCAGGTGAGCGTGCCGCTGGGGGTCATCGGGATGATCTGCGAGGCGCGGCCCAACGTCACGGTCGACGCGGCGGCGCTGTGCCTGAAGTCCGGCAACGCCGTGATTTTGCGCGGGGGCGCGGCGGCGATCCACTCCAACATGGCGATCGCGGGCTGCCTGCGCGGGGCCATCGGGGGCGCGGGGCTGCCGGCGGACTGCGTGCAGGTGGTGGAAGATACATCGCGGGAGAGCGCGCGTGAGCTGATGCGGGCCAACGGGCTGATCGACGTGCTGATCCCGCGGGGCGGGAAAGGGCTGATCAGGGCGGTGGTGGAGGAGGCCTCCGTGCCGGTGATCGAGACCGGCGAGGGCGTGTGCCACACCTATGTGGACGCCGCGGCGGACGTCGCCATGGCCCTGGACATCGCCGAGAACGCGAAGTGCTCGCGGCCCTCGGTGTGCAACGCGATGGAGACGCTGCTGGTGCACGAGAGCGTCGCTTCGCCTCTGTTGCCGCAACTGGCGGAACGGCTGGCAAAATACCCGGTGGAGCTGCGCTGCGACGGGGCCGCGCTGGCCCTGTGCGGCGGAGTGGCGGCCTCTGAGGAGGACTGGGGCACGGAGTACAACGACCTGATTTTGAACGTGAAAATTGTGGCCTCGATGGAGGAGGCCCTGGAGCATATCGCGCGGTACGGCACGAAGCACAGCGAATGCATCGTCACCGGGGACTACGCGGCGGCGCAGGCCTTCCTGCAGGCCGTGGACGCCGCGGCGGTGTATGTCAACGCATCCACGCGCTTCACCGACGGCGGGGAGTTCGGCCTGGGGGCGGAGATCGGCATCGCGGCGCGGCAAAAACTACACGCCCGGGGCCCGCTGGGCCTCAGGCATCTGACGAGCTATAAGTATATGATCTACGGGGACGGGCAGATCAGGTAGGAATTTGGGTGGCGGGCGGCAGATTGCCGTCCCTACAGGTCAGGTGATAGCCTCCAGCAGCTGCGGGCTTCTGACATAGAAATCCCGGTTCATATAATACACCCTGAACACGTCGCCCTCGTAATGGTCGATTTTTATATAGGTGCCATCCTTCAGGAAGGCATTGACGGACAGTTCAACCCCCTTCACGGGCTTGGACATCATCGAGCCGTCGTATACCAGACCGGCGAAAAACGTCGTGTCGCCCCGGAACTCCGTGATCCCCAACAGGCCCGATTCAGCGGCGAGGGCATCGTACACGTCGATCGCCTCGATGTCCTCCGGCTGAATTTGCGTCAGCTGCGTGAATATGGAACGGTCGAAAAATTGTCTGTAGCCGTTGGAGCGGTAGGAAAGCGCCGTGTGGCCGATGAAGCCCAGGGAGATCACGCAGACGACAGCGGTGAGGATGGCGGGGACCCGCTTGACCGGCATCTTGGCCAGCTTGCCTTTGATGAGCGCGGCGAGGAGCGTGGCGGCGCTGACGGCCGCCGTTTGCAGGGCGAACGTAAGCCAGCCGACCTCCCGCTGGTCGGATTGGGTCAGCATCTCCCACGCGCACAACACAAACACGAGGGCCGACGCGGGGATCGTGAGCCAGAGGAAGCGCCCCTTTTTGAGAAACCAGAAAAACAGCAAAAACAGGGGCGGGAAGACAAACAGGGCCAATGTGAATAGGGTGACGAGCATCATTTTACCTCCTCAATATTCCCCCGTATTTTTGCACCAGGGTTGTGGCCCAGGGCGGGGCGATAACCAGGGCCACGCCGTCGTATTCCCGCAGGAGGGCTTCTAGCCGCGCCGGGTCGCCGCAGGTGATCTTCACGGGCTCGAAGCCGGGCTCCTCCGGGTCGTACTCCTCGAGATCGTCGATATCACATTCTGATAATGACAGAACTTCGCGCGAACTGGCGATCACTTCCTCCGCGGTTTCCTGCGGGGGGGGTGTTTTTTTGCCCCGCAGGCGCTCCTTCAGGGCGGCGATGTGGGCGGGCGTGGTGCCGCAGCAGCCCCCCAGGATCGAGGCCCCCAGGCGGAACAATTCCTCCGATTGGGCGGCGAAGTCCCCGGGGGTCAAATCGAAATAGGTGTGGCCGCCCTCCACGCGCGGCAGGCCCGCGTTGGGGTTGACGAGGACGGGCACGTGGGCGGCGGCCGCCAGCCGGGGCAGCACCTGCATGGCGCGGGCGGGCCCGGCGCCGCAGTTGAGGCCCAGCGCCGCCACGCCAAGCCCCTCCAGGATGGCCACGGCGGCCTCGGGGGTCGCGCCGGAGAGCAGGCGGCCGTTCTCCTCAAAGGTGAGGGAGCAGAGGATTGGGCAAGCGGTGGCCTCCTTCGCGGCGATGATGGCCGCACGGGCCTCGCGGGTGTCGCAGAAGGTCTCGATCAATATGGCGTCCGCGCCTGCCTCGGCGCCCCAGGCGATGGACTCACGGAAGATGGATACGGCGTCTTCAAACGCGAGATCGCCGTAGGGCTCGAGGAGGCGGCCCGTGGGGCCGACGCTCAGCAGGACGGGGACCTGATCCTGGGCGGCCTGCTTTGCCAGGCCCACGGCGGCGAGGATCAGCTCCCGCAGGCTGTATCCCCCGCCCGCCGGGAACTTGATCCGGTTCGCGCCGAAGGTGTTGGTCTTGAGCCACATGGCCCCGGCCGCGAGGTACTCGGCGTGTAGGCGCAGGATCTCCTCCGGGTGGGTGAGACACCAGGTCTCGGTGCCCTCGTGCCCCAAGCCCCGGCCCTGCAGCATGGTGCCGGTGCCGCCGTCGGCGACGAGGGGGCCTTGCTTTATCAGTTCAGATATATTAAATTGCATGATGACCTACCTCCCTACAGGCTCTCCCCAAAGCGTTTTCCGAAGGCCCGCGCATTGGCCAGCTCGTCCTCCGAGGGCACGAAGTTGACCTTCAGCGGCTCCTCGAAGATTTTGCATTTCAGCTGCTCCAGCCGCTGCGCGAGCTGCCCGCAGGCCTCGCCGCTCCAGCCGTAGGAGCCGAACAGGGCGCAGGGGCGCTGCGGGGTGTTCACGGCGTCGGCGTGGGCGAGCAGCGCCCACAGGGGCGGCACGGCGCCGCGGTTGATGGTGGGCGAGCCCAGCAAAAAGGCGTCGCAGCTATTGAGCAGCACGCCCATGGCCGCCATGTCGCAGTCCACCAGGTCGTGGAGTTCGCACAGGGCGCGGGGCCTGGCCTCCAGGATGCCATCGCGGATGGCCTGCGCGATTTGCCGCGTGCAGCCGTAGGCGGAGCAGTAGAAGACCGGCACGGTGAACTGCGAGTTGATCTGCGGCAGCGACCACACCCGGTAGTTCTCCAGGGCGGGCTCCAGGCGGCAGCCCCGGGTGAGCACCGGGCCGTGGCTGGGGCAGATGCGTTCGATGTCCAGTCCCTCGAGCTTCTGCAGGCCCTTCTGCATGAAGCTGGCGAACGGCCCGAAGATGCAGTCGTAGTAGTAGCGGAACGCGGCCTCGTAGTCCCCGGGCCAGGCGATATGGGTGTCCAGGGCGCCGGGCTCGCAGTAGTGGCAGCCGAAGACGTCGCAGGAGAAGAGGGTTTGGTCCTCCTCCAGCCAGGTCATCATGGTGTCCGGCCAGTGCAGGAACGGCGCGACGAGGAAGCGCAGGGTTTTGTCCCCCAGGCTTAAGTGTTCGCCGTCCTTCACGATCCGCAGCGGCAGGTCGCCCCGGTTGGTGATCTGCCGCAGGTTTTTCGCCGCCACGGCGTTGGTGACGATCACCATCTCCGGCCAGGCGTCCAGCAGCGCGGCCACGGCCCCGCTGTGGTCCGGCTCGGTGTGGTTGACGATGAGGTAATCGGGCCGCGTCCCCCCCAGAGCCTCCTCCAGCTCCTGCCGATAGAGGCCCTCGAAGCGCGCGTGCGCGCCGTCGACGATGGCGGTGGCCTGGCTCCCCTTGACCACGTAGGAGTTGTAGCTCGTGCCGAAGTCCGTGCGCATGATGATGTCGAACACGCGCAGGTTTGGGTTGAGGATGCCGCAGTAGGATATGTTCCCGGTGAGTTGTTTCATGGATGTGCCTCCCCTCTGATGGTTCTATTATAGCGGAAAAGGAAGGGGAATGCAAGTGGATTTTCATTTGTGACGCCCCGATGAAATACTATTGACAAGGCTGTTCTTTCCCGATATAATTTACTTGTTGATTATTGTGGAAGGGGATGCTGACACATGGCAATGATCCAAACCTTATTTCTGGGTATTTTGTTGTTCCTTCAGTCCATCCTGGCGCCGCTGATCTTTGACATCCCGACGGGGCCCGTGGATTACGGCGGCGGCTTCGACTATGAGGAAAAGGCGATCGACAACCCCCTCTATATTTTCCAAGATGGGGAGACGGACTATTTCCTCGTGACGCCGGATGTCCCCTCGCCCACCATCGAGACGGGCGTCAAGTGGATACAGGACTTCATCGAACGGATGACCGGCAAGGCCTTCGTGCGCAAAACGGCTTTGGAGGTGGCCCCGGGGGACAAATACATCGCAGTCGGCGTCCCAGAGCTCGGCGGCTTTGCGGCGGAGGCCGCGGGCCTGGGCGACGAGGACTTCATCAAACGGGTCGACGGCGGCAATGTCTTCATCAGCGGCAACGGGCGCGGGCGTGGGACCATGTACGGCTGCGCGAGCTTTATCGAGGATGAGCTGGGCTGCCGCTGGTTCACCCCCACGCTGAAGACCGCCCCGGAAAAAGAGGACGTCTTCATCGATGCGGGGCTTGACGGCACGCAAACCGCGATACTCGACTACCGCGACGACTACTGGCCGTATATCTACCTCTACCCGGAATTCAAGGCGTTCCACAAGATCAATTCATTTATGGGCAACCGGATGGGCGAGGAGCTCGGCCGCAACATGGAATATATCGGCGGCTTCTGCCACACCCTGTGGGATCTTGTGCCGCGCAGCCTTTTCGAGGAGAACAAGGAGCTTTTCGCCTACCGCAAGGACAAGGGGGACTGGGTGCCGGACCAGCGCTGCCTCACCAACGAGGCCGTCTACGAGATGGTGCGGGACAGGGTGTTCGCGTATATCGAAGCAAACAAAAACGACCCGAACGCCAAAATCGTGTCCGTGACCCAGGAGGACAACGACGCCTACTGCCAGTGCCCGAAGTGCGAAGCCATGGACGCCCTGTACGGCGGCCCCTCCGGCACGAATATCTGGTTCACGAACCGGATTGCCCGGGCCGTGGCGGAGAAATTCCCCACCAGGCCGGACATCCTTGTGGATACCTTCGCCTACACCTACACCGTTGAACCGCCCACAGGCATCGTGCCCGAGAAGAACGTGATCGTGCGCATGTGCTCCATGGGGTGCTGCTTCAACCACCCCCTGCGGGATTGCGGATATGGCAAGGGCGGCCTCTTCCCGGATATGAAGCCCCATGAGAGCCAGTTCGCGCGGCAGATGAAGGGCTGGGGCGACCTGTGCGCGGTGAATGGGGCGCAGCTCTATGTCTGGGACTACACGACCAACTTCAAGTTTTACCCCGCCATCTACCCGAACCTGCATGTGATCGCCGACAACCTGCGGTTCTTCGTGGAAAACGGCGTGCGCGGCGTATTCGAACAGGGCTATGACAACGGGGGGACAGAGGTGCTCCCCGGCAGCGTGAGCGGCGAATTCGGCGAGCTGCGCGCCTATATGCTTGCCAAGCTCCTGTGGAACCCCGATTTGAACTCCAACCAGCTCATGGCCGAATTCATGGACGCGTACTACGGGGAGGCCAGCGCGCCCTATATCCTGGAATTTTTGGATTACTACACGAATGTCGCCATCGGCACGAATCATATCAGCGTGTTCGGCCGCCCCGAGGAGTTCCCCTATATCAATCATTTCCAGTGCAAGCCAATGGAGAAGCTCTTCGACAAGGCGGAGGAGCTTGCGGGCAACGAGGAGCAGCTGCTGAACATCAGGCGCACAAGGCTCTGCCTGCGGCTCTATAAGGCCAATATGATGCTGGGCGAATTTTCGTGGCTCAACCCCTGCAGGCTTGATGAAAGCAAAAAGCTGTTCTATGACTCCGTCCTGCTCGGGATGGACCGGTACAGTTCGGTGATGGTGGAGCCGTACAACACATACGTATGGCTGCACCGCCCATACGACTGGGCCAAGATGAGCTCCTGGATCGACTTTGTCGACAAGAGCAAATTGATCCCGATGGACCTGGAGGCGTACCGCGCCGCGCACGGCGGGGTGTGAGTACGGGCCGGCCGGTGTTGCTTGCGCAAATGGCGCGGGCAGAGAGCGGAAGCTCTCTGCCCGCCTTTTTTGTGGGAAGCCTGCGGGCGCAAGTTTCCCGCTTGCTTTTTGGGGCCGAATGAAGTATACTGTCCTCAGGGAAAAATACACTGAAAAACGTAACCCCGTCCCTCTGCCCGCGTCGTCTTATAGGGTAGTAAGGGATGGTGATGACGATGCTCGATCAACTGATCCAGGCGGCGTTGGAGGAATGCGCGCGGCAGCGCAAGTTCCCCCCCAACAGGGTGGATGTGCCCCTGACCGACTGGATAAAGCAATCCGGTAAAAAGGGGAGGTGTGAAAATGAGGACCAATGAGGAGCTGGCGGCGTTGGCAGGGCAAGCCTCCGCCGGCGACGAAAACGCATTCAACGAGCTTTACCGCCTGACGCGGGACAGGGCCTACTTCGTCGCATTTTCCATCACGAAAAACGAGGACGACGCCCTGGACATCCTCCAGGACAGCTATCTCAAGGCCTGGAACAGGCTTGGCTCGCTGGAAAACCATGCGGTGGTGGGGGCGTGGCTGAACCAGATCGTGGGCAACACGGCGAAGGATTATGTGAAAAAGCGCCGGCCCCAGCTGTTCCAGCCCACGGACGGGGACAGCGACCCCCTGGAATGGCAGCCGGAAAAGGACAGCAGCTATGTCCCCGACGCGGCCATGGACACGGTCGAAACCCGGCGGCTGGTCATGGAAATCGTGGACAGCCTGCCGGAGGACCAGCGCCTTTGCGTGCTGATGCACTATTACGACGACCTGGATTTGCATGAGATCGCCGCGGCGCTGGAGCTTCCCTACGAGACCGTGAAAAGCCGCCTGCGCTATGCCAGGCGAAAGATCAGCGACGGCGTGGAGGACCTGGAGCGCAGGGGCACGAAGCTCTACGGCGCGGCGCCCATCCCGCTGGTGGTCTGGTTCCTGAAGCACGCCCTCGCGGAGAGCAGTTCGAAGCTCCCCCCCGCGATTCTGGTGGGGACGGCGACGAAAACAGGCGGCGGCATTGCGTCGGTCACGCTGCCCAAGATTGTTGCGGCAATCGCCGCGGCTGTGATTTTGGGCGGCGCAATCGTGGGGATATCGCGGCTCAGAGAGGCGGCGGAGGAGGAGCCGCCCGCCCCGGCCGGCGGCACAAGTATCGCCGAGCTGGCCACTGCCAACGGCGGGTTCACGTTTGCCATGCCGAGCCTGCCGGGCTTTGCCGTGACCCACCCGTCGGGGGAGCCCTCCCCCTACGTTTATACGCAGCCCGCGTACGCCAGCGTATCGGCACCCGTCCCGCAGACGGAGCGCACTGTCACCACCACCGCGGCGACGACTTCCACCACAACGACCTCCCCAACAACAGTGAAAACGACTACCACGTCAACTGCCTACACAGCAAAATCAACAACGACCACGACGACAACAACAACGACCACAACGACCACGACAACTACATCCACCGCGATCCCTTACGTGAGCATAACATATAATTTCGCGCAAAACGGCGGCAGCTCGGCGACGAAAACCAGCGCCAGCGTACTCAAGGGCGCGGCGGCCGACCTGACGCCGACGGCGCAGCGGTCCGGCTGGACGTTCGTCGGCTGGAACACGGACCGGAACGCGCATGAGGCGCTTGCCGCCCCCCTGACCGTCACGGGCAATACGACCCTCTATGCCATTTTCACCAGACAGATCGCCGTCATGTTCCACGACTACGCCTATTCGGGCGGCAACCCCGGCGCGTACTCCTCGTTTTCCTACAGGGGGACCAACAACCGCCTGTGGCAGTTCAACAATGAGCCCGCCTCCATGGAGGCCCCGATTCTGCGCACATTGAACGGCTGGACCGCCCTGGGCTGGTCCGCCGCTGGGGCGCTCGGCGCGGCGCTGGACGCCACCCCCGGCCAGACGATCCAGGTGATGGGCAACACCGACTATTACGGGCTTTACCAGCGGGATGTCACCATCGCGTTTGACGCGGACGGCGGCACGCCGGTGCCAAGCCAGAATATCACGCTGAAATTCATCGGCCTCCCGGACGGCGGGAGCAATATTTACCCGAATATCACCCTGCCCTCCGCGCCTGCAAAGGATGGATTTTCCTTCGGCGGCTGGCTTGGTGACGACGGCGTGACCTACGGCGCGGGCGCAAGCGTGAAACCCATCGCGACAAGCTTCGTTGCCCAATGGGATTAAGAAAAGACGATACCCCCGGTTCTGTGATGGGCCGGGGATTGTTATCCCAAAAAGAATTTTTTATTTTATTTGAATCTTTAACCCCGGCCGATGCGCCGCGTCGTCTTAGTGTATGAAAGGCGCGAAAGTGCCCAATACAGAAAGGAATGATCTCAATGAAACCCAAACGATTTCTCGCGATTTTGCTGTTCGTTATGCTGCTGATGGGGGTGCTGGTGCCGCTGGGGATGACAAGCGCGCAGGCCGAAGATCTGTTTATCAAAATCACAGCCACCACTACGGATGTGCCAGAAGGGCTGTGGGCGTTTGTAGCCAGGGGATACAGTGGCGGTAACGGAACCGGCCCCAGTGGATCCGGCGGCGCACCCGGCCAGATCATGGGAATTTACTACGGAGGCGGTGCGGGCGGCTTTGAGATCGGTACCATTGCCGGGGGGGCAAGGGTAGGCAACGGCGGCGCCGGCGGCGCCGGAAGGTATATATTTGACAGGTCGGCAAGGACCGGGAACACCGTCGGCAACATAATCGGCATTGTCGCGGTCGCCGGAGGTGGGGGAGGCGTGGGAAGCGACAGCGCCAGCAACCGCGGCGGCAATGCCGGCGCCTCTAATGTCGTCCCAATGCAAGGCTACCAAAATGGCGGCGGCGTTTGGGCTGCCCAAAGCGGCGGCGGCGGCACTATAGCTACAAGCAGAAATGTCCGCAGCGGCGGCGGCGGCGGTTCCTCTTCCGGCGGCCAGGGTGGCACTTACAGCACCCCTGCCATGAGCGGCAATGGCGCTGATGGCGGCTGGTTTTCCGCAGGCGCCGGCGGTACGGCAGCGGGTCCTTACAACACTGGCGGCGGCGGCGGCGGCCTTTATGGCGGCGGCGGTGGCGGCTGCGCAAGCACCAGCGGCGGCGGCGGCGGCGGTTCTTCGTTCTCGAACGCAGTCAATGCGGTGCCCGGGCCCTTTGTCTCCCCTTTCACCTATTTTGAGTATGCCGTGAATTACTTTTGGAGTGAGGCGGGTATCACCAATAGCCAGCAGGCTTTGGCCGATGGGTCCGCTTTGTTGGTTTATCTTGGGCCCACCCCCACCGCCGTGTGCGCCACCTTCATCGACTATGACGGCGCGAACCAGGAGACCCGCACCGTGTTCTGCGAGGCCGGCACCACGATCTCGCCGCCCGCGCAAAACACCTACACCGGATGGACCCCAGTCGGCTGGGCGAGGGATGACACCGCGGCGGACGCCGCCCCCACGAGCGACTTCACCATCACCCAGAACACCACCTTCTACGGCCTCTACGCCAAAACGCTGACGCTGGACTACGAGGCCGACGGCGGCAGCCCGCAGCCGCCGCCCCAGACGGGCGACCGGCGCGTCAACAGCTCCAACATCGCGGTGATCGTCAACCCGACCCTCACGCTGGCGCCCGCGATAGGGAAGTCAGGCTTCACCTTCGACGGCTGGGCAAATGTGGTCAAAGGCTCCAAGCACGGCGCGGAGACAGATATCACGATTTCCGCCGATACGACCATGCTGGCGGTCTGGAAGGTCGCGAAGCACACTGTCACCTACAATTACGCGGCGAACGGCGGCACAAGCGCGACGAAGGCCTCCGACAGCGTGACGGAGGGCTTCCCGATCGACTTGACACCTCAGGCCACGAAGCCCGGCTGGGAATTCGCAGGCTGGAACACCAATCAGAACGCCGGGAGCGGATTGCCCTCGCTGACCATGGGCAACGCGGATGTGACCCTGTTCGCGATCTTCAAGCCCATCCTGGTCACGGACGTGAGCTTCCGCCTCAAAGGCTGGTATGGCCCATACCCCGACGCCTTTGACTACATCTGGCTGAAGGCCAAAATCGAGCCGGATAACGCGACCGACCAGGCGGTGGCGTGGAATTCCAGCAACCCGGCTGTGGCAAATATCTATGCCCCCTTGGTGCCGGGCCTTTACGACGACGACGGCACGCGCGACTTTGTGAACGTGAAGCTCCTGAAAACCCTCAGCGTGGGCCAGGCGACCATCACCGCCACATCGAACGACGGCCCCCAGGCGATCGGCATCATCACGGTGACGCAGAACCAGACAGACATCGAGCTCAACCCGGAGGACTTGGGGCTGCTCCAAAGCAGCTCCGTGCAGCTGGAGATGCCGGTGCTGACAGAAGGCGCCGGCGGTGAGGATGTGGTCTGGACTTCAAGCAATCCCGCCGTCGCCACAGTGGATGGAACCGGCGTCGTGAAAACAAAGTCAGCCGGGACCGCGGTCATCACCGGCAGGGTTGCCTTCAGCAAGCGCGGCGGCATCCGCAAGCAATATACCGTCACGGTGAACAGCGAAAACAGCAATCCGGTCAAATTCAAGGAGAGCGTGTACACCCTGAACTACAGGGGCAGCCTGCAGCTGAGCTTTGACGGCGTCAACGCGGCAGGATATACCTGGCACTCCAACAACAGCGCCGTCCAGGTGGGCAACGGCGGGCAGGTGGCCTCGCTGAAGAGCTTTGGCTTTGGCAAGAGCACCAGCGCCACCATCACAGTGAAGGAGGGGAACAATACCGTGGCCACCTGCCAGGTGAAAGTGGCCCCCGCCTGGTGGCAGTGGCTGATCACTGTTGTGTTGTTCGGATGGATTTGGTACTGAGCTGAGGAACTGAGCCCAGGGCAAAGGATGTAAAGAAACAGCTGTAAAAAGGAACATCCCGGCGGGAACCAGCTTCCCGCCGGGGTGCCGATCTTCTGCGGCGATGCGCTATTTTCTGCTTGTGTTTTTGGATGCGCTGTGGTAAAATGCAGGTGGAATACGCAGGAAACGAGGGGGCGCCATGGAACAGCAGGAGACGCGCGTGAGCTGGGCGACAAAAATCAACTACGGCATCGGCATTTCCGGCAGGTCGTTGAGCAACGGGCTGAGCGGCCGGCTGCAATACTACCTGTTGACCGTGCTGCACATGAGGCGGGGGCTGCAGGGACCGCTGCTGGTCCTCGGCCGGATCTGGGACGGGATCAACGACCTGATCATGGGCACGGTGGTCGACAACACGCGCACGAAGTGGGGGAAATTCCGGCCCTGGATCGCCATCGGCACGCTGACCAACGCCCTGGTGATGGTGGGCCTGTTCGGCGTGCCGGCGGCGCTGGGCGCGCCCGGGCGCGAGATGTGGCAGTTCGCCTATGTCCTGGTGCTGTGGCTGCTGTGGGACATGACCTACACGATGGTGGACGTGGCCTATTGGGCGATGGTTCCCGCGCTCTCGTCGTCGCCCAAGGAGCGCGACCAGGTTGCGACGATCCCGCGGATATTCGGGGGCCTGTTCGGCGTGGCCACGGCCTTCAACATCCAGATCATCAATTCCCTTGGAAAGGGCGACGAGCTGCTCGGCTTCCAACGCTTTGCTGTCGTCACCTCGGCGATCTTCGTGGCCACCTCCCTCTGGGGCGCGGCGCTGGTCAGGGAGCCAAACATCGCGCTGCCCACCGAGAAAAAGGAGAGCATCGGCCTGGGCAAAGCCCTTTCGATCCTGACGCACAACAGGCAGACCATGGTGGTCGTCGCGGTCATGCTCCTGTTCAATGTCGCCGCCAACCTGATCAACGGCAACGCCATCTACTTTTTCCGCTTCGTCGTGGGCGACGACAACCGCTTCGGCATCTTCAACATCCTCACGGGCGTCGCGTCCGGCGTCGGGATGTTCGGCTTCCCGCTGTACACCAAGTGGTTCGGCCGCAAAAGGCTCTACACGGTCGCCTTCGCCCTGCCCTGTATCGGCTGCGCGTGCATGGCGCTTGTCAACCGGTTCCTGGGGTCGGAGAGCTTTTGGGGCGCGTTTATCCCGTTTTTGGCAGCGGTGTGCATCGGGCATGCCGGCTACGGGCTCATGGGCGTGATGCAGAACGTGATGCTGGCCGATTCGGTGGACTACGGCGAGTACGCCACGGGTGTGCGCAACGAGGGCATCATCTTCTCCACGCTGACCATGCTCAGCAAGCTGGCGGGCGCGGCCAACGATCTGATCAGCCTGGGCGTATTTTCGGCGGTGCGCTTTGGCGGGCAGGACGCCGTCACCGCCACCCCCGCCGCCGTGAAGGGCATCGCCTGCCTGATGTACGTGTTTCCGCCCATCGCGGTCGCGCTCTCCTTCCTGCTCTATAAGACACTCTACAAGCTGAGCCCCGAGCGCATGGAGGAGATACACGCCGCACTGGGGCGGCGCAGCGCCGCTGACGAAGAAAAGTGAGGTTCCCATGCGCCGGACGACGATACCTATCGCAGCGGCCGCGGTGCTCGGCATAGCCGCTTCCGTGTTTTTCATTGCCCAAAATCAAGGAGTACAGGCCCACCGGCCGGGAGAGGAGCTGCCCGCATTGCCCTCAAAAGCGGAAAAAACGAGCGTCGCCACGGAGTTTCCATTGCCCATGCTGGCCCTTGATGCCGCGCGGCCCCTGCTGCGCAACCCGGACCGCGGCCTGCGCATGGAGACCTATATCACACTGGGCGAGACGCCGGAGAGCTACCCCGGCAACGCGGAGGACCCCTACGATAAACTGCTGGGCTTCATTGAAAAATACGAGGAGGAGAGCCCGACGGTGGTGCAGCTGTATGTGTACCTGACCCGCTACAATGAAAAACCCCTGGACGGCACCGCCTTTGCGCAGCTGCAGCGCATGCTGGAGCTCTGCCGGGACAACGGTATACGGGCGCTGCTGCGCTTCGCCTACCAGAACGAATCCAACCCCGACGCGGACTGGCCCCGTGTCAAGGGGCACCTGGAGCAGCTGGGCGGGTGGTTCCAGGACAACGGGCCGCTGCTGGAGGACGCGCTGTGCGCCGTGCAGGGGGGCATGGTGGGCTATTGGGGCGAGGGGCACAGCAACGTAAATTTCAAAGACAAATATATCGGCCGCGCGTTCGGCCTGCTGTGCCGCATCACCCCCGCGGATATTTTTGTCCAGGTGCGCAGCATCGACCTGATGAACCGGGTCCCCCACAGATACAGGGCGCGGCTCGGGATGCACGACGACTACCTCATCGGCGAGGCCAACGGCGCCTGGAGCTTCTTCCTCGGCAAAAACGGCAGGGGGGAAAAGCGCCTGGAAGAACGGTTCAGGCGCACCATCAACGACGGCGAGCTGCCCTGGGGCGTGGCCACATACTACGACAGAGCGGACGGCCGTCCCCTGGACAGCATGGACGCCATGCCCATCCTGCTTCAACTGAAACAGTATGCCCTGGCCACGCTTTCGCTGGAGCACAATTACCGCGAGGGCGGCCGCGTGTTTTCTATGGCCCGCTGGGGGGACGAAGCTCTCAACCGGGCGCAACTGGACGAGGCCGGGCTGCCCTATCACCCCGGCCTGCTCGACGAAAACGGCGCCATCTCCGTCTTCGATTATATCCGGTATCATCTGGGCTACCTGCTCAGCGTCATCTCCTTTGAGGCCGGCGGGTCGTCGGTCCGCTTCACCATACAGAACAATGGGCTTGCCGCCCCGCTCAATCTCAACGCCCTGAGCCTCGTGATCGACGGCAGGGAATACCCGGTGGGCAGCTACGACAAATACGCGCTGGGCTCCATGCAGGCGGTGGCCTACACAGTGGACCTGCCGGAGGGCGCGCAGCCGCACAGCATCGGGATCAAGCTGGCGCGTCGCGCGGGCTCGGCGGTTTGCGCGCGGTTTGCGAACGACACGGCGTTTGCGGATGGGGCGCAGATGATGGGGCCTTAGCCGCCCAGTGCCGGGGCCAGCGCGATATACACCGGCGAGCACGGGTCGCTGAGCAGCTCCACGTAGTCCGGCGCGGCGTAACAATCCGATGCCCTGCCCTGCTGCCCGCCGCTCAGGCGGAAGGCGGCGACGGACTTGCCGCCGCGCTCCAGCCAGAGCAGGGCCCCACGGTGGAGCCGGGCGACCGACTGCATGGCCGCCGCGCCGGAACCCGCGCGCAAAATGCCGGCGTGCAGGGCGGTCAGATCGAGGGGGCCGGCGCATTCCGCGGTGAGGACAAAGGCGCGATTGTGCTTTTTTCCCAGAGGGCGCAGGGAGACATGAATCTCCTCCCCGGGGCAGTGCAGGGCGCAGTTGCAGATGAGCTCCAGCACCAGGGAAGCGACGTCGCGGGGGGCGCATAGGGCCTCCATGGGCTCCTCCGGGGCCCGGAAGCGCACGGCCCGGCCCAGGGGGGCCAGCAGCATGTTCGCCGCGGCGCACAGGTCCGCCGTGAACTCGCGCAGCTCGCAAGGGACAAATGTGGTGGGGAGGAACTCCTCCCGGGCGCATAGGACCATGTTCTGCAGGGCCCGCAGGCGCAGCCGGCAAGCCAGGAGCATGTTTTGCAGGCGGGGGTCGCGCCGCAGGTCATGGCGGGCGAGGAGGGCGCCCATCAGATCCTGCAGGGCTTGGCGGGCGAGGGCCTCGCCCTCGGATGTTAGAGGCGCGGCCATGGCCCGCCGGAAGAGGGTATCGAGAGAATCTGTCGTTGCAATCATATGAATTATTATTGCAAATTCATTGTGATAAAAACCAAATCTGTGCAAACTGCCAAAAGTTTACACGGCCCGGGGTTTGCGCTTGCATTATAAATCAAAATAGGGTAAAATAAAGGCAGTAAAATATAGATTGAAATTATAGGAGGACAATCACATGGCAGTCAAAGTTGCAATCAACGGTTTCGGGCGCATCGGGCGCCTGGCGTTCCGCCAGATGTTCGGCGCGGCGGGCTACGAGGTGGTGGGCATCAACGACCTGACCAGCCCCGCCATGCTCGCGCACCTGCTCAAGTACGACACGGCCCAGGGCCGCTACGACGGCCACACCGTGGAGGCGGGCGAGGGCAGCATCGTGGTGGACGGCGTGGAGATCCCCATCTACAGCATGCGCAACCCCGCCGAGCTGCCCTGGGGGGCGCTCGGCGTCGACGTGGTGCTCGAGTGCACGGGCATCTTCACCACCAAGGAGAAGGCCTCGGCCCACATCCAGGCCGGCGCGCGCAAGGTGGTTATCTCCGCCCCGGCAGATAAGGAGACCAAGACGGTCGTGTTCGGCGTGAACGAGGACATCCTCGACGCCGGCGACGAGATCATCTCCGCCGCCAGCTGCACCACCAACTGCCTGGCCCCCATGGCCAAGGCCCTCAACGACTTCGCGCCCATCCAGAGCGGCATCATGACCACCGTGCACGCCTACACCGGCGACCAGATG
>Ga0123353_10002606_pt1 | contig 22449 bp, 21 predicted proteins | sample TergutLab28metaG_3_FD_92763 | JGI IMG/M metagenome (GOLD analysis project Ga0123353, IMG submission 92763) | Labiotermes labralis P3 segment gut microbial communities from Petit-Saut dam, French Guiana - Lab288 P3 | ecosystem: Host-associated > Arthropoda: Insects > Digestive system > Gut ... | reverse complement strand
GCGGCGTTCGCCTGCATCCGGGAGGGGGATATCCCCGAGATTGCCAGGCGCGCGCTGAAGGAGGCCAACCCGCTGTACCCCGTGCCGAGGATTTGGCGGCAGGGGGAGTGCGAGGGGGTTGTGGGGGGGATGAAGGGATAAAAAAGGTATTTTAATGCGCGGGCGGCAAGAATGCCGCTCGACAGCCTCATCATAAGGAGTGCATGTTCATGGATAGTTCCCCCACCATCCACACCGTGGCCACCGCCCATCTGGATACCTCCTGGCACTGGACCCTGGAGCGCACCATAGAGGAGTACCTGCCCGCCACCCTCACGAAAAACTTCGAGCTGTTCGAAAAATACCCGGACTATACCTTCTCCTTCGAGGGGGCGTACCGCTATGCGCTGATGGAGGAGTATTATCCTGAGCTGTTCGAAAAGCTCAAGGAATACATCGCGCAGGGCAGGTGGCGCGTGGCGGGCAGCGCGTGGGAAAACGGTGACGTGAACATCCCCTCCCCCGAGGCGCTGCTGCGCAACTTTTTACTGGGCAACCGGTACTTCGAGGAGAAATTCGGCGTGCGCAGCTGCGAGGTCTACCTGCCCGACTGCTTCGGTTTCGGCCGCGCCCTGCCTGGGATCGCCGCCCACGCAAATTTGAAGGGCTTCGTCACGCAGAAGCTGCTGTGGGGCAGCGCAGCGAAGGTGCCCTTCGCCCTGGGCCGCTGGCAGGGCCCCGATGGCGGGGAGATTTTCGCCTGCCCGGACGCGCAGAACTATTCGTCCTCGCTGAAAAGGGTGCGGGGGAACTTCTTCATGCGGCGCGCGCTGCGCCGGGCGAATCGCCGCAAGGTCTACCCTGCGGCCTATATTCTCCACGGCGTGGGGGATCAGGGCGGCGCGCCGAAGGAGGAATCGGTGCGGGTGGTATGCGACGAGATCGCGCAGAACGATGGGAAGAAAGTACAGGTCATCGGCACAGGGACGGACCAGATTTTCCGGGACATCTACGCCCTGCCCGCGGCGCGGCGCGCGCGGTTCCCCGTGTACAAGGGCGAGTGGCTGCTCAGCGACCACGGCACAGGCTGCTACACCGCCCGTGCCTTAAGCAAGCGCTGGAACCGCCAGGCGGAGCAATTGGCCTATGCCGCCGAAACCGCCTGCGCTTTCGCGGGCTTCCTGGGACGGATGGAGTACCCCCGGGACGAGCTCGGCGCCGCGTGGAAGCGCGTGATCGCCCACCAGTTCCACGACGACATGACCGGCACCTCCGACGAGATCAGCTACCGGCGCAACTGGGACGACCTGATGGTCTCGCAGCAGCAGTTCGCGGGGCTCTATACCCGGGGCGTATCGGCTGTCGCCGGCGGCATGGATACCTCCTTCGCCATCGGGCGCTGCCTGGCGGTGAGCAACGTCACCCCGTGGGAGCGGCGCGAGAGCGTGCAGGCCCGCCTGCCGCATAAGCTGAAAAGCAGCACCGTGCGCGTGTACGACAGCGACGGGAAGGAGCTCCCGGCGCAGCTGCTGGCGGACGGCGAGAGCTTCGTGTTCGCCGCCGTATTGCCGCCTTTGAGCGTCAGCCTGTTCGACGTGCAGCTCAGCGCCATCCCCTGCGGCATGGACACCGGCCTGCGGGCTTCCGAGCGCAAGCTGGAAAACGCCTTGCTCGCCCTGGAGCTGGACGAGAACGGCGATATCGCCTCCCTGTACGACAAGCGCCTGCGCCGGCAGATGCTCAGCGGGCCGGTGCGGCTGGCGCTGTTCGACTTCGGCGGCAGCCCCATCTGGCCGCAGTGGGAGCTGTACTACCCCGAGCTGAAAAAGAAACCCGCCGAATACCCGGCCAGCCCGAAGATCGAGCTGGTCGAGAAAGGGCCCGCGCGGGCGGCCATAAGAATTACGCGGGCGGTGAGAAATTCCACCTTCACGCAGGAGGTCTCCCTGGATGCGGCAGGCGAGTTCGCGCGAATACACAACGATATCGACTGGCAGGCTTTCCGCACGCTGCTGAAGGTCGAAATCCCCATGATGGCCGAAAATAAGCTGGCGGATTACGACCTGGGCTTCGGCGTGGCCAAACGTGGCCTGAGCACCCGCAGGCAATACGAGGCGCCCGCGCAGCAGTGGGCGGGCATCGCCGACCGGGGAGGGCGCTACGGCATGGCTGTGCTCAGCGACAGCAAGACCGGCTGGGACCACCCCAACCCCTGGACGCTGCGCCTGACCGGCGTCTACAGCCCGCAACGGGGCTGCCGGGGCGGCGCGCACCTGCTGGATTTCGGGCGCAATCAATTCGATTTCGGGCTGTTCCCCCACGCGGCGCAGGGGTATGGCGACATCAGCCGGGCGGGGGCGTGCTTCGGGCAGAGGCCCGGCGCGTTCTGGCCCGCGGCGCATAGGGGCGGCCCAAAACAGCTGCGTTTCGGCGAGGTGGGCGAGGGTATGCTTTTACGAGCCCTCAAGCGGGCCGAGGACGGCGGCGCCTGGGTTCTGCGCGTGCAGGAGGCCGACGGTATCCCCGTTGTGGACAGCGAAATCTCGCTGGGCGGGGGCATCACGGCCTTCGAGGAGGTTTACGGCTCGGAGGAGCCGCGCGATACCGTGAACTACGCCCACCTGCGGGGCGGCAAACTGCGCCTGGCGCTGAACCCCTTCGAGATTCGCTCCTTCAAGCTGCAAATAGAGCCCATGGACTGCGATGCCCCGCCAGTGCAGACTGTCAACTGTCCAATGTCAACTGTCCAATGTCAACTGCTTGGCGCGGATATTGTGCCCTGCAAGGGGCAGAGCGCCACTCTCCCGGCGGGCAGGGAGCTGCATATGGCCATCGCCTCGCTGGAGGGCGACTTGGAGGCCGTGTTCGAAATTGACGGCAAGGAATATGCCCGCACGGTGTACAGCGCCCGGGAGGCCGTGGGCGCGGGGGACCTGCCCGGCCTGGGCGTCGGCGGCTATGTAAAAGCGGCCTGGCCCGTGCGGGAGTTCACGCACCTGTACGATGAGGACGGCGGGGTGCTCATTGGCGCGTGCGCGAGGGTTTTCGATATCACCCTGCCGCTGCCGGGGACGGAGGCCACGCTCGCCCTGCCGCGGGAGGAACGGATCGCGCTGCTTTCTCTTGCCGTGCGCAGCGAGCCCGTGGCCGCGCTCGCCTGCGGCCTGTTCGACCGCCTGGAGCGCAGGCCCGACGGCGAATCCTACGCCCTCACCCGCAAACAGGAAAAGGCCAAGGACAGCAAAATGCGCCTGCGCACCGCGCGCATGCAACTGCGTAATGCCCGGGCGTTTTTAAGGGTGAGGCGGCAGGTGGATTTCGGGCTTTAAAGCCGCAAGCCGGGGACTTGCTGCCCCCGGCCCGCTTTTACCCGGCCTATGTAGTGTCACGCCTCTTGGTCTTTCTTGATCCTGAACAGCACCCTGAGAATTCCACGCAGAACCCTGGGGCTGCGCACCACAACAACCTTCATGCATGAGTCCCCTCTTTCTTGTGCGTGCGCCGCATGATGCTTGCCGCTTTAGCAGCGCAGCAGCTGAATCAGCATCACCAGGGCAAGGCATACCACGATGCATAGCAGAATGATGGCCGCCCAGGGCATAAACAGGGCCAGCACCAGCCCGAACAAAAATGTCAGGCACAGAGCCCCAATGCCGAATGAGCCGAATCTGCCACGCATATCCTGGTTTCCTCCTTTCCCTGTTGTGCTGTTACATCTTATTCCGGGGCGGGGGAAAGGGTGATGATTTTTGCTTTCTGTTGTCTTTCAAACAAAACTTACGTTTTCCTGAGGATTCAGAGGATTGACATCGACTAAATTGTTGAAACAAAACAAAATTGGAGGCCCCTTTATGGAGGAACACCTGCCCTTCCTGCGCGCGTCGGCCCTGTTTCGCGGCATGGCGGACGATGAAATTCACCATATACTCGAGTGCCTGCACGCCCGGGAGCTGCGCTTCGACCAGGACCGGATCGTATGGGATGTTTGCAAGCAGCCCTTTTTGGGGATCGTGGTGCAGGGCGGCCTGCGCGCGCAGCAGGAGGACCCGCGCGGCAACCGCCATATCCTGGACGACTTCGGCCCTGGGGATTTTTTGGATGGCAGCGCCGCCGGCTCCATTGCGGGCATGCTGCCGTTTTTTCTGGATATGCGCGCAGGAACCACCCTGCTCCTGCTGGAGCATGGGCCTGCCATAAGCCCCTGCCAGAACGGGTGCCGGGCCCATTTGCTCTTCCTGTGCAACGCGGCGCAGGCCCTGGAGCAGAGCAAGATGCGCCTGCTGCATAAGATCGAATACCTCAGCAAGCGCACCACCCGCGAGAAGATCCTGGCCTACCTGACCATGCAGAGCGCCCTGCAGGGCGCGCGCCGGGTCAGCGTGCCCTATAGCCGCCAGGAGCTGGCCGACCTGCTGGCCGTGGACCGCAGCGCCATGTGCACGGAGCTGACCCGCATGCAAAACGACGGGCTGATCCGCTTTGAGCGCAAGCGGTTCGAGCTGCTGGGGGATTAGAGGGGGGTAGAGGTACGGGCGCTGGCACGCCGCCCCTACATATAGCGCCTGCCGTAGGCAAGTGAATACCCATAATATATAACACGGGCGGCCGATCTCTCAGCCGCCTGTGCCTTTTTTATTGGTATATTACCGGCCCTGCCGCTGCATCAGGTCGCGGCTCAGGTCGCCCAGCTGGTCATAGAGCTTGTCCAGCAGGGCCACGGTGTCGTAGTCCACATAGGCGGGCTGCGGCGGATAGCCATAGCCGCGGGCACTGTCGAACTGGTGCAGCCTGGAGCGCACCTGCGTGATGGTCTGCAGCACGAGGCTGATGTTTTCCGCCAGCCCATCGTTCTGCTGATACGCGGGGGGGGCGGCATACATGCCCTGCGGGCCAAAGCCCGGCTGCTGCGGCGCGGGGCCAAAGGGCTGCTGCGCCGGGGGGAACCCGGGCTGCCCAAAGGGCTGCGGGGCCTGCGGGGGCTGTGCCTGGGCCTGCTGCCATGGCGGGGGCGCGCCGTAGGGGTTTTGCGGCTGCGGGCGCGGCTGCGGGGCCTGCGGCTGGGAAAAACCCTGTGGGGCCTGGGGCGGGCCGAAATTCTGCAGCGTGTAGCCGCCTGGAGCCTGCGGGGGCTGTGCGGGCGGAAATTCCGGGGGCATACCGGGCGCGGGCGCACCGGGCATACCGGGGACGGAACCGGGCGCGGGCGCACCCAGTGCGCCGGGGAAGCCCGGCTGCGGCGGCGGGAAGGCACCGGCCTGCGGCGGGCGCTGCGCGAATGGTATGCCGCCGCCGGGGGCCATGCCACCCGCAGGATTTGCGCCGCCCACGGGCGGCGGGTTCATGCCGGGCATTTGGGGCGCGCCGGGCGCCGGGCCGCCAGCCGGGCCGTTGATACCCTGCATCTGCTGCTGTTCTGCCTTTAGACGTTCCAGTTCCATTGTCAATTCCTCATTTCGACGTTTTTCCTCTTCATAATAAGAAACAAGGGCCTGCACCTTGGCGCGCAGCTGCTCCTTTTTCTCAAGCCGCTCGCTGGAATCCTCCATGCCTGCCTGTGTCTCATAGATTTCGTTTTGATCCATGGTATTTTTCATCTTCCTTTTTCCAAAGAGGCCCAAGGATTGGTATCCCCTCTCTTTGTGTATTTGCACTTCACTGCATAAAACATCATACCGTGCCCACAGGGAAATGTCAACCTGCCAACGAGCAAAAAAGAGAGGGAAAACCCAACCTTTTGGGCCTGTTTCCGTTTTTTAGAAGCTCAGCTGGGGCAGCTCTGTCAAATTCTGGAAGGTATATCCCATGGCCCGGGCGCCGTCCACAATGGCCGCCATGGCGTCCGCGTTGTCCTTTGATACGCTGTGCAAAAGGATGATCGCCCCCGGGTGGATACGGGAAAGCACGGTGTCCAGGGCATACTGCGCGCCCTTTTGCGCGTTGACGTCCCAATCCGCGTAGGCGGCCGACCAGAACACGCTGGTGAAGCCCAGGGAGGCCACGGCGTCCAGGGCCGATTCGCTGTACTCCCCCCGGGGGAATCGGAAGAAGGGGGCGGAGTAGCCGAAGTTTTCCCGCAGGTAGTTGTCCGCGCCGATGACCTCCTGCGCCATGCGCGTGCGGCCGATCTCCGCGAAGGAGGGGTGCTTGACGCTGTGGTTGCCCACGATATGGCCCTCGTTGATCATACGGGCTACAATTTCCGGCGCGCCCTTCATCTCGTCCACCGTGCAGAAGAAGGCCGCCGGCACCTTCTTGGCCTTGAGCACGTCCAGGATTTTCGCCGTGTTGCCGTTCTCGTAGCCGCAGTCGAAGGTGAGGTAGAGCACCTTTTCCTTCGTGAGCCTGTCGTAGGCCACGGCGGCGTAGTGCCTGGCCTCGAAGAATTTCTGGAAGTCTATGGATATCTGGTGCGGGGCCTCGTCTTTCGCCGCGCCGTAGGCGTGCTCGACCTTCGCGGTGGGCAGGTTTTTGCTGTTGTTCGGGTCGGCCACGGCCAGGGGCCGCGCGGGCAGGGCCTGCAGCCCCGTGTACGTACCTGCCCCGGGGCTGGGGGAACCCCGCAGGATTTCCCGGGAAGGGAAACCTGCGGGGTTGACCGCCACGGGCTGTGTGGGCTCGGTGCTGTGGCCTTCCGCCGTAAAGCCGTCAAGGGTGTAGGGCTCCGACTCGAAGTCCGAGGGGGGCTCGGGGAAGGTCTCGCTGCCGTCGGGCCAGCCGGCGGGGTAGGCGGTAGTGGTGGGGCTGTGTGTGGCTGGCGGCTGCTCGGCCGCCATGTTGCAGGCGAAGAGCCCCAGACACAGGCAGGCCGCCGCCAGTACAACCAGGACATGTTTTGCGATTCGTGCCATGATATAACCTCCTGAATTTTAGGTTCAGGATGTAGTGTGCGCAGAGGGGAGGGGAATATACGTCACCAGCTGGAATTCAGCGCCACCGTGCGGTTGAACACGGGCCGCTCCGGGGTGCTGTCCGGGTCCGCGCAGAAATAGCCCTGCCGCATAAACTGCACCTGCGGCGGGCTCGCCGGCGCCGCAGCGCTTTCCGCAAGGCCCTGCGTCATCCATTCCAACGTGGCCGGGTCCACCTTCGCGTCCGGGCAGATCACCAGGGAATCCGGGTTGACATGCTCCAGATAGTCGTCCCCCGTGGGGTTGGGGATATTGAACAGGCGGTCGTAGAGCCGCACCTCGGCGTCCACGGCGCCGGCGGCGTCGATCCAGTGCAGGGTGCCGCGCACCTTGCGGCCGTCGGGGGAGTTGCCGCCGCGGCTTTCCGGGTCGTAGGTGCAGCGCAGGAGGGTAACCTCGCCGGCTTCGTCCGTCTCATAGCCCACGCACTTGATGAAATACGCGCCCTTGAGCCGAACCTCGTTGCCGGGGTATAATCTAAAGTATTTCTTCGGCGGGCTACGCATGAAGTCATCGCGCTCCACGTAGATTTCCCGGGAAAAGGCCACCTTCGACATGCCCATTTCCGGGTGGTCGGGGTGGCGCTCCACCTCGAGGATTTCGCTGCGGCCCTCGGGGTAGTTTTCGATGACCACCTTCAGGGGGTTCAGCACGGCCATGGCGCGCGGGGCGCTGGCGTTGAGGCTGTCGCGGATGCAGGCCTCCAGCAGGCCGTAGTCCACCACGCTGAAGGCCTTGGCCACGCCCACGCGCTCCACCAGGTCGTGGATGGCGGCGGGGGGGCAGCCCCGGCGGCGCAGGGCGCTTAAAGTGACAAGGCGGGGGTCGTCCCAGCCGCGCACGAGGCCCTTTTCGATCAGCGCCAGGCAGCGGCGCTTGCTGGTGACGCAGTAGTTCAGGTTCAGCCGGGCGAACTCGATCTGCCGCGGGGGCTCCTCGAAGCCGATTTCTCGCACGAACCAGTCGTAGAGCGGCCTGTGGTTCTCGAATTCCAGGGAGCACAGCGAATAGGTCACGCGCTCGGCGGCGTCGCTTAAAGGGTGGTTGAAGTCGTACATGGGGTACACGCACCACTTGTCGCCCGTTTGATGGTGCGGCACGTGGGCGATGCGGTAGATCACCGGGTCGCGCATGTTCAGGTTCGGGGAGGCCATGTCGATTTTCGCGCGCAGGGTGCGCGTGCCGTCGGGGAATTCGCCCGCCGTCATGCGCCGGAACCAATCGAAGTTTTCCTCGATGGGGCGTTCCCGGTACGGGCTGTTGCGGCCCGGCTCGGTGAGGGTGCCGCGGTATTCCCGTAGCTGGTCGGCGGAAAGGTCGCACACGTAGGCCAGGCCCTTTTCGATGAGCTTCAGCGCGCACTCATAGCAGAAATCGAAGTAGCTGGAGGCGTAGATCAGCTTCGTCCACTGGAAGCCCAGCCACCGCATGTCCCGTTGGATGGCCTCGACGTACTCCTCGTCCTCCTTCATGGGGTTGGTGTCGTCGAAGCGCAGGTTGAACTCGCCGCCGAATTTTTGCGCCGCGTTGTAGCTGATGGAGATCGCCTTGGCGTGGCCGATGTGCAGGTAGCCGTTGGGCTCGGGGGGGAAGCGGGTCTGCACGCGGGTGTTCACGCCGGCGGCGAGGTCGGCGGTGATGATGTCGTAGATGAAGTTGGATTCGGGCATGGGGGAACCTCCTTTTTTGTGCGGGTTGATGATATCGTAGGGGGCGGCGTCCTTGACGCCCCAGGAATAGGATTGTATTTTACAGGCCAGGGACGCCCGGAGGCCGTCCCCTACAGCCCCTGCGTCAACCGATGGAGTACCCTCGTCTCCCCCAGCACCCGCATCACTGCCCACAGGTCGGGGGTGTTCTCCCGCCCGGTGACGGCCATGCGGATCGCCCCGCTGACGTCCCCCACATGGCCCTTCCAGGCGGCAGGGTCGGCCTTGTAGGCCTTCACGTCGGGGCAATAACCGAGGGGCTCGCAGATGGACTTGATCTTCGTGAACCAGGCGTCCTTGTCGTCGGTGGGGTCGTAGACGCCCAGGTAGGCCCGCAGCACCTGCGGCGCGGCCGCGTCGCTTCGCTTCTGTTCATACAAACTGTCGAAAAAGTACGAATACAGTTCGCGCACCTGACCCCACCGGGCGATATCCTTGCGGGGCTTCTTGCCGCCGCGGTCGATGGAGAGCATGGCCACGGCGTAGTCCCGGTCCGCCGTCAGCAGAGCATGCAGTGTGGGGTCGTATGTATCCGCCCAAGCAAGGGCCTGCGCATAGACCTGTTCTGCGTCCATGCGCGAAATCACGGCCTTGCTTACGTCCTCGAGCTTGAGCAAATCGAACAGCGCGCCGCTGGGGGGCATCCGCTTTAAAGAGAAGGGGAAGTCCGCAAGCGGGGCCTGTGGATTGGCGCGGCGCCAATCCTCGAAGTTGGAGTTGAGCAGCGTGACCAGGTATTCGTGCAGCGCCGCGCAGGGATACCCCGCCCGCGTCAGGGCGCTCACGGCCGACTCGGGGTCCTTGCGCTTGCTGAGCTTGCGCTTGCCGCCGGTTTCGGGGTCGAGTTTCATCATGGGGGCGATGTGCGCGTATTTCGGCGGCTTGAACCCCAGCAGCCGGAACAACTGCGCGTGCAGGGGCAGGCTGGCCAGCCACTCGTCCCCGCGCACCACGTGCGTGACGCGCATTAGGTGGTCGTCCACCGCGTGGGCGAAGTGGTAGGTCGGGATGCCATTGGCCTTGAGCAGCACCACGTCCATGTCGTATTCCGGCAACTCCAGCTTTCCCCGGATCAAATCCTGCACGATAATTTTGCGGGAGGCGTCCCCCGGCGAGCGCAGGCGCAGGGTATAGGGCTCCCCTGCCCGGATGCGGCGCAGCTGCTCCTCGAGGGGCAGGGCGCGGCACTTCGCCCAGGGGCCGTAGTAGCCCTTGTTCACCCCGGCGCTTTCCTGTTTATCGCGCAGCAACGTAAGGGCCTCCGGCGAGCAGAAGCACGGGTAGGCCAGCCCTTTTTCAACAAGCTCCTTCGCGTATGTATGGTAGATCTCTTTTCGCAGGCTCTGGGTATAGGGCCCGTACGCCCCGGTTTCTTCATCGAGGCCGGTGACGCCCTCGTCGATTCCGATGCCGAAGGCCCGCATGTCGCGCACGATGCCCGACACGCCGTCCTCGGTCTCCCTCTTTTTGTCGGTGTCCTCCAGCCGCAGGAAGAACACGCCGCCGCTCTGGTCCGCCAGCAGGCGGTCCACGAACGCGCCCAGCAGGTTGCCGATATGTAGGAATCCCGTGGGGCTCGGGGCGAAGCGGGTGACCGCCGCGCCTTCGGGCAGAGCGCGCGCAGGGTAGCGGGCTTCCCATTCTGCAGGGGACGGCAGCGCGGTTTCAAAAATAGCGGCCGCCAACAGGGCCGGACCTTCTGTCATCTATTGGTACCTCCGGGCGGTTATTTTCACATGTATTTACAAGTTTCCACTGAAAATGAAGCGGTTTTTTGGGCGTTTGAGAGAATTGTTATCCACATTATCCACCGAGTTATTCACCCATTTATAGGAATATGCCATTCTCTGGCAGCAAGCCGCAGACTTTCTCCCAATTACGGGCTGTGCAGGTTTCCCGTCACCCACATTTTTCCACTGGGAGAAACTGCCACGGCCAGGCCGTTCTCCCGCACGCCGGAATACAGCGGGACACGCGCGCAAAACACCAGATTCCACCGCACATTGGGGTATACCTGCCCGATGCCGTTGGTCACCACGGCCAGCTTCGGCCGGGTTGCCCGCAGGAAGGCGATGGAGGTGCTCATGGAGTAGCCGTGGTGCCCCAGCTTCAGGATATCGATGGGCCCGGCCTGCCGCCCGAGCTCCTTTTCCAGGCCGTACATCGCGGTGATGTCGCCGCACAGCAGGGCTTTACGCCCGCCGAAGGCCGCCAGCACGATGACGGAATTGTCGTTTTCCCCCCGGGCTTTGGGGCTGCCGGGGCCCTGCGTATTCAGCAGCTGTATGGTCATGTCCCCCAGGGGGAAGGGCTTGTCCGGCAAGGCCTCCGCAATGGGGAAGCCCCGGGCCAGCGCGGTGTCTTCGATGCGCCGACGGGTTTCGCCCACGCCCCAGGACTCGACCTCGTGTTTGCGCTGGGGCGGGCGCAGCGTGCGCAGGTACACCGTGCCCACCTCGATGGCCGGATCCCCCAGGATCGCCGGGAAGCCGCCCGCGTGGTCGTAGTGGTAATGGGTGGGCAGCACGAAATCCAGAACGACTTTGCCGTCCGGCCCGGCGCATACCCGCTTCAGGTATTCCAGTACGCGCTGCTCGTACCCGGGGCGGCGGGAATTCTCGTTGGGGTTGTCGCTGCCCCAGCCGCTGTCCACCAGGGCGTAGCGCCCGCCGCTTTCCAGCAGGATGCAGTCGGAATTGTCCGTGTTGAGGAAGTGGATGCGCCCGGCGATCTCCTCCCCGGCGGGGTCTTCCCGCAGGACGGGATAACGTTTTTCGTAGGCGCCGCTGAGCAGCACGGAAAGGCCGTCGAACAGGAAAATACCGATCATTCCGCCCACGACAATCCAGGTGATGATCTTTTTGGCCCGTTTATTTGTTGGTGGGCGGATGCGGGCATCCGCCCCTACAGGCTGTCGGATAGGTATCACTCCGTCGAATCAAAATCGATGCCTGCCAGCAGGCGCTTGAGCTCCGCCGCCTCGTCGCCGCTTAAAGTTACGCCCTTGCCCATCTTTTCGTGCTCGGGCGCCCATTCGCGAATGTCGTATTTGGGCTCGCGCTTGTTCCAGGAAATCAGGTTGAGCTCCTTGGTCCAGCCCCGCGCGGTTTCGCTGAGCACGCCCAGCTCCTCCACGATTTCATACGTAAACTCCGGCATTGCGATCTTCCTTTCCTTGTTTTCGGTATGTCTCATTGCATGGTATTCACGCGGCGCGCAAATGGCGCACGATATAATTATAATATTTTAGCACATCCCCCGCCGGAATGCAAGAATTTATTTCAAGAAAAGCGACGCCGCGAAGGCGATGGCCGCGCCCAGCCCCGCCGAGGCCAGCAGGGCCCCTGCGGTCATGAGCTTTGCCTGAAGGATTTTGCTGGGGGGAGGCGCGCTGGTGTTGCTGGCCACGGCCCGCGCGCGGTCGCGCAGGGTGCCCTCGCTGAGCGCGGAGTACTCCGGCTTGACGAAGAAGATCACACGCTCGAAATATTCGCTGCCGCTGTCCATGACCTCGATGACCCTGTGGTTGACGCCCTTGATCACGCTGATGCCCCCGCTTTCCGCTCTTGCTTGGGATTAGTTTGGGCGGGAGGCGGGATGGATATGCATGGCATCTTACATCTTACGCACCCGGAACATCCCCTCCACCAGCGTCCAATTCGCCGCGAAGGGATAGTTCACCGTCCAGTAGCTCACCCCGGCGATGCCCAGTTCCCGCACGAGCTCCAGCTTGGCCCGGATGCTGCGGGCGTCCTCGAACCAGACCTCGTGCTGCTGGCCGCCCGGCTCGGTGTAGCGGAACCAGGGCGTCTGGGCTTTTTCGTCAAACTGGATATTGGCCCCGTGCCGCGCGGCAATCGTGATGGCCCCGGGGTTTTGCACCACCGTGGCATTTGTGCCCTGCTGCCAGGGGATCCTCCAGTCGTAGCCGTAGTTGGGGATGCCCATGAGGATTTTCGATTTGGGCATACGGCTCATGGCGAACTCCACCGCGCGCCGCACCTCGGCGATGGGGGCCACGGGCCCGGGCGGCCCACCCTGGTAGCCCCATTCGTAGGTCATAAGCGTGACATAGTCATTGTACTTCCCCTGCGCCCAGAAGTCGAAGCCCTCGAACAGCGGGCCGCCCTGGTTGTCGGCGGTCTTGGGTGGCACGGCGCTGGTGAGCAGGAAGCCCTCGTCGTGCATCCAGGCGCGCGCCTTGGCCAAAAAGCAGCCGAGGCTTTCCCGCGCGGCGGCGGGCACGTATTCGAAGTCCACGTCCAGCCCCGTGTAGCCTTTTTCCTGCATGAGTTTTACGCAGCTGGCCAGGAGCCTGGCCTGCGCGGCGGGGCTTTCGAGCAGGGCCTGCACCGTGGCGGGCTGGAAGCCCTTGCCCTCCTCTATGTTCGCGATGACCATGTGCGGGCGCACCTTCGCCGCCTTCGCCCGCTCGATTACGCGGGCGTCGTTCGCCATGGGGGTCAGCTCGCCCGTGGCGCTCACCTGACAGGCGAACACGCTTAAGAAGGTCAGGCGCGGCAGGGCATCGTCGAGGGCATCGTCGCGGATGGTCGGGTAGCAGTAGCCGTTGACGGTGAGCTCCCCTTTGGCCACCGGGATGTAGACGGTCTGCCCCACGCGCAGCAAATCCGGATTGGAGGCCAGCAACGGATTGACGGCCAGCAGCTCCTGCACGGTGAAACCTGTGCGCTGACCAATTTTCCACAGGGTGTCACCCGGCTGGGCGGTGTATTCCCGCGTGGCCGCGCCGGGGATCACCAGTGATTGCCCCACGAGGATCTGGTCCGGATTTTGCAGGCCGTTGGCCCGCGCCAGGGCCTCCGGCGCCACCCCGTAGCTTTTCGCGATCTGAAATACCGTGTCCCCCGCGCGTACTGTATGGACGGTCATGTTCGTGCCCCTTTCGATTTGAGAATCAATCTATTTTTATTGCAATCGCGGGGGAAATATGATATGCTTTATGTATGCTGAACACACTCTACATCTCCGACATGGACGGCACCCTGCTCAACCCGAAGGCGGCGCTTTCGGGCTTTGCGGTGGATCATCTGCTGCGCCTTCTGCGCGGCGGGCTGCAATTCACCGTAGCCACAGCTCGCACATGGGAAAGCTCGCGGCTCATCCTGAAGGATATCCTCCCCTTGCCTGTGCCTGTCATACTGCAAAACGGCGCGCTGGTCTACGACACGCAAACGAACCGCTATGTCAGGAAAGAGATCATCCCGGCGCAATGTGTTCTCGCGCTGCTGCATGCCGTGAAGTCCCACGGGCAGGCGGGCTTTCTGTACAGCATCCGGGAGGACCGCATCCGGCCCTACCATGAGGATTTGGCCGGGCGGCCCATCCTACAGGAATTCCGGGATGTGCGCATGCTGTACTACGGCAAGCGCTTCACGCAGGTGCCCGATTTGGCGGCGCACGCGGGGGAGGACATCATCTATCTCACCATACAGGGCGCGCACGGCGACCTCGATCCCCTGCGCGTGTGCGTCGAGGCCCTGCCGGGCGTGGCCTGCGTGCTCTACCCGGATTCCTACCTCCCCGGCAACTGGTATTTCGAAGCTTTCAGCGCCACCGCCACGAAATACAACGCCGCGCGCTGGCTGCGGGAGCGTTGCGGCTATGACAAGCTCGTCGGCTTCGGGGACAACCTCAACGACATCCCCCTGTTCCGCGCCTGCGACGAAGCTTGGGCTGTGGCCAACGCCCGGGAGGAGCTCAAGGCCATGGCCACCGGGATGATCGGGCCAAACACGCAGGACGGCGTGGTGCGATTTTTGATGGAGAAATGAAAATGCAAAATACAAAAATAGTTATCCGCAAGGCGACAATAGACGACGCCCCCGCCTGCGCGGAAATTCATTGCCGGGGTTGGGAGGCTGCCTACGCGGATTTGATCCCCACGGAGATCATCGCGCGGAAGAACGCCACGCGGCCCGCGGCCTGGCCGGGCTATCTTGCCAGCGGGTTATTTGACTATTACGTGGCCGCGTTGGAGGGCGATGTTGTGGGTTTTCTGTCCATGCGCCAACCGGACGCCCACGAAAATCTGCCCGGCTGCTACTATGAGGTCGGCGCGCTCTACCTGCGCCCGCCGGTCTATCGGCGGGGCATCGGGCGGCAATTGATGGCCTATGCCGAGGAGCAGGCGCGTTCGCTGGGCAAAACCGCGCTGATGCTCTGGGTTCTCGAGGAAAATGCGCCCTCCCGGCGGTTTTACGAGGCCTGCGGGTATCGCCCCGACGGCGCGTCGCAGGTCAATGAATACGGCCGAACGCTGCGGTCGCTGCGATATGTGAAAGAGATATAATATGGAGGTGCCCCATGCGTAAATCCCTCGCCTTGCTGCTCTGCCTGCCACTGTTTCTGCTGGCGGCCTGCGGCACGCCCGCCGCTCCCATCCCCAACCCGCCCTTGGTGCTGGGCGAGAAATACCTCACCGACCTGGACTACGAACAGGCCCTGCTGCAATTCGACCAGGCCATCACCATTGAGCCCAAGAACCCTCGGGGCTACCTCGGCAAGGCCGACGCCCTGCTACATCTGGACAGGCAGGCCGATGCCGCCGCCGCCCTCGCCGATGGCGCGAAGCAATGCAGGCCCCAGCGCGCCGCGCTCAACGAGGCCAGGGTTGAGGTGGGCAAATCGGCAGTGGAGGGGTATATTGGGCTTTCCGCCGCGTACGAAAAGCTGGGCTGGCGGGAGATTGCGCAGGCGTTACTCAGGCGCGTGTGCGAGGAGTTGCCCGAGGAATCCCGCCTGCGCGAGGCCCTCGAGCGCCTGCTTGATGCCCCAGCCCAGACGGAGGCGGTGAAGGACGGTGACACAACGGCTGCAATCACCACCACCGAAGCGCCAAAAGAACAGTGGAAGCGAGCGGTTTTCTATTCGGCTGAGGGGACTATAACATGTACTGTAACATATGAATACGACACCAAAGGACAGGTTAATCGTATTAATGGCCAGCGCTCTGATGGGACATCATTTTTCATTATCTATCAATACAACGACAAAGGCCAACAAATTCGGCAAGAAAGTTGTGAGAGCGATGGGCGTTCTTCATACTCGTCTTACGAATATGACGATAAGGGACAAAAGATTCGGAGCGAAAGTCATGTCAGCGACGGAAATAATGGATACGAGGATTACGAATACGAATATGATGCTAATGGAAAAATTGTCCGACAAATATCCATTTCTTTTTACGGTGACAGGCACTCTAATACTCATTCCTGTGAATACAACGAGGCAGGGCAGCTCATCCGGTCTGAAACACGTTGTGACGACGGAACCTTTTCTTATTCGACCTTCGAATACAATGACGAAGGGTTGCGTATCCGTGACAACTTATATTTTGAAGAAAAGTTGAGTGGTTACACCATATACGAATATTAGCCCCTGCGGAGCGACGCGTCCTCATGCGGCTTTACCTGCCCAGCACTAAAGAGAATTAATTTGGGTGGCTGTGGTCAGCCACCCCTACAGGAGGAACCGCTATGACCTACACCGACTACCAAACCGCCGCGCAGTACGTCCGCGCCCGCCTGCCGGAGGGCAACTGCCCCATCGGCCTGATCCTGGGCTCCGGCCTGGGGGCGCTGGGCGAAAGGCTCGGCAACGTCACCGCAATCCCCTACGCGGACATCCCGGGCTTTGCGGCCTCCGGCGCGCCGGGGCACTTAGGGCTGCTGCTGGCGGGGGAGCTGGCGGGCCGCCGCGTGCTGTGTATGCAGGGCCGCCTGCACCGCTACGAGGGCCATGGTTTCGCGCAGGTGACCTTCCCGGTGCGGGTGCTGCGCCTGCTGGGCGCGCAAACCCTGCTGGTGACCAACGCGGCCGGGGGCATCAACACGGGCTACGCTGTGGGGGACATCATGGCCATCGCGGACCATATCAACCTCATGGGCGGCAACCCCCTGGCTGGCCTGCACGAGCCGGCCTTCGGCGAGCGGTTCTTCGACATGGGCACGGCCTACACCCCGGCCCTGCGCGAACTCGCCCACGCCTGCGCCGCCCGGCTAGGCATGAACCTGCGCGAGGGCGTATACGTCGCCGTGACGGGCCCCAGCTACGAAACCCCGGCGGAAATCCGCGCCTTCCGAATCCTCGGGGCCGACGCCGTGGGCATGTCCACCGTGCCCGAGGTGATCGCCGCCCGCCACTGTGGCATGGATATCCTGGGCCTGTCCCTCATCACCAACCTGGCCGCAGGGGTGACCGACGCCGTGCTTTCCGGCGAGGAGGTCATCGCCATCGGCCACGCCAAGGCCCACGAAATGGAGGCCCTAGTGGCGGCAATTGTGAAGGAGATTTGATTTTATGACCATCCGCCCCCTCCGCGCCGGCGACGAGGACGCCCTGCGCGCCCTGTGCCTGGCCACCACACCCCTGCGGCGCCGCGAGCAGTCCGAGCGCTTCGTCATCTGGCAGACCTACGGGCAGTATTACCTCGACTGCGAGGCGGCGCACTGCTTTATCTCTATGGAAGACGAAAAACCCGCCGGGGCTGTGCTGTGCGCGCCCGACTTCGCCCACTATATGCGCCGCTTCACCGAACGGGTCTATCCGAAGTGCCAACCCTATGGCTATCTCGCTTCCGCCACGGCGCGGCAGGTGGCCCTGCTGCATAAACGGTTGGCCGGGCGCTACCCCGCCCACATGCACTGGCTCCTGCCCGAGGCCCGGCAGGACCTGGCGCGCCCGCTCTTCGAGGCCCTCGCCGCCCACCTGGAGGCCATCGAATGCCGCGGCGTGTGCGTGTTCCCGGACCCGCGCAAGCAGCCCGCCCTGGTGGCATCCCTGGCGGGCCTGGGCTTTGACGCGCTGGGCAAAAGCGGGCGCGTGCTGATGATGGGGAAGGAACTGTATTAGAATCCTGATAACAAATGAGGAGGACGACCTATGATCAATTATGCCATCCTCGGCACCAGCTGGATTGCCGAAGAATTTTTCTCCGCTTCGCGGCGTTCTGACCTGGTTCTGCGGGGTGTATGCTCAAGGGCGCGGGAAACCGGCCGCGCATTTACGCGCAAAATCCAACAGCCCGACGTACCAGTCTATACCTCCATGGAGGCCCTGGCCGCCGCCCCGGATATCGAGGCAGTGTACATCGCCAGCCCGAACAGCCTGCACGCCGCCCAGAGCGAAGCCCTGCTGCGCGCCGGCAAGCACGTACTGTGCGAAAAGCCCATCGTCACCCGCCCGGACGAGCTGGAGCGCCTGCAAGCCCTTGCCCGGGAAAAGGGCCTGGTCTACATGGAGGCCATCATGTACCTGTGCACGCCCGCCCGGCAGGCGGTGAAGGCGGCCCTGCCTGAACTGGGAGAGATCACCGGCGCGCACTTCGATTTCTCGCAGCTATCCTCCCAGTACGACGCCCTGGCCCGGGGCGAGGTGCCCAACGTCTTCAACCCGGCCATGGCCACGGGGGCCTTCAATGACCTGGGGATCTACTGCGTCTACCCCGCGCTGGACTTTTTCGGCCCGCCGCTTAGCATACAGGCCCAGGCCCATCTGCTCCCCACCGGGGCCGACGGCGCGGGTACAGCTTTGCTGCGGTACGCCGGGTTCCCGGTCACGCTCACGTGGAACAAGCTCGGGCAGAGCCAGGGCGTCTCGCAGATTCTGGGGACCTGCGGTACTATCGCCATCCGCTCCATCTCGCAGTTCCAGGGGGTGACGTTCCACCCCCGTGGCGGCGAACCCCGCGAACTGGCCGCCCCCTCGAAAAAATACGAGGTCATGCGCTATGAGGCGCAGGGCTTCTGCGACTACATCCTCGCCCGCCCCGCCGCCGTGCCCTATGAAGAGGCCTCCGCCCTCGCGCTGGCCGTGGCGGAGGGGATGGAGGGTATCCGGGGGGCGTGGCGGTGAACGTCCTGATCACCGGCGGCATGGGAAGAACGGCGGGACCCATCGCCGAGATGCTGCGCCGCGCCGGCCACAATATCGCCCTTTTTGACATAGCCACCAACGGCGACATTTGCGACTATGGGGCCATCGACAAGGCCACGCGCGGCGCAGACGCCGTCATCCACCTGGCTGTCAACACCGCCGACCCGCGTGACGGCGCGCTTTCCTTCCAGATCAATGTTTTCGGCACGTACAATGTCCTGCTCGCGGCGCGGAGCCATCAGGTCCGTAAGGTGCTGCTTGCCTCCTCCGCCCCCGTGCACCTCCTACCCGGCCATTCCTGCGACCCGGGGGAGGACTTCGCCTATGACCTGACCAAGCTGCTGCAGGAGGAAATGGCGCGGCATTTTTCGCAAACCTATGCGATGAACATCCTCGCGCTGCGCCTCGGCCACATTGTGAACGGCAGGGCACAAACGGACCTGCGCGGCGCCCCCCTATCAGGGCTATCCTATTGCCGCGGCGGCTGGGTCTGCAAAGACGACGTCGCCCGGGCATTTCTGCGGGCGACGGAAGCGGATTTTACCGGTTATCACATGTTAAACGTCATCGGCTCGCATCAGGCGGCCGCGCGGTTTGACCTGTCAACCGCAAAGGAGCTGATCGGCTTCGAATGCGCCGAACGGTTTTTTGGGTATTGATGGATACAGGGCAGCCTGCCAGCCGTCCCTACAGCCGCTACGGAATTACGCAGCGTTGCTAAAGCTCTCAATCACCGCCGTGTAGATATTCCCCGGGTTTTCGAGAAATTTCTCCCGCATCGCTTCGGCCGTTTCCCGGTCGGGCACGTACACCGTCACGCTCAGGAGCATGTCGCTGCCCCGGCCCTGCCGGAAGGTCATATAGCAACCGCCGCCGCCCGCGGGGTATACGGTGATGCCGTTTTCCCGCTCGCGGCGGTTTTGCGCCTGCAGCTGCTCGGCGGCGTGGAGCGCGCGGTCCCGCACGCGCCGGGGCAGCTCCCGGGCCAGTTCATCGGCGGCGTGGGCATATTTCCCCTCCAGGCGCAGCACAGCCTCGCCGCCCTCAGTAGACATCACCAGCTGCCCCGCCTCCAGCAGCGCGTGCAGGGCGGCGGTGTATTCGAAGTAATTGGCCAGCCCCTCCCGGGCGAAGACCTGCTCGGCCAGGCCCGCGGTGAGGGGCTGCGCCAGATGCCCCGCCAGGAAGCACAGCAGCAGCCGGATCTCCTCCCGGCTGTGCAGGCCGCCGGGCAGCACCCCCGCGGAAAGGTAATCCTCATTGTACATGGTCGTTTTCCGCCTCCCGGTTCTCCCATTTGCCGGCGTAGACTATGTATCGGGCGTCCTCGTAGCCGCGGGCCTCCTCCTCGAACCAGCGCATGTTCACGTGCTCGGAAATCGTCAGCTGCTTGAGATGGTAGGCCAGGTGGCACATGGCGCGCGCGCGCAGCTCCGCGCTTGCCCTGCTGGAAAGCAGCGCCGCGGCCAGGCTGGTGTGCCCCGCCCCGCTTACGGCAGTGAACACCCTCGGGTCGCGCAGGCTGAAGCGTTGTTTCAGGCCCATCTCGTCGGTTTCCACGTCCAGCAGGGCTTGCAGGGCCTGCAGTTTGTCCTGGCGGCTGGAACGCCCCCACGGGTCGGGCTGCAGCTGCCCGAAGGCGCTGATCATCCGGCGCGTCATGAGCGCGTCGTCCTCCAGCGACTGCGTTTCCAGCGGCAATACCTCATTCGGATTTGGCCGCCGCAGCGCCAGATCCAGGCCCAGTGCCGCCGGTATCAGCAGGGATGCCGCCGCCAACAGTGTTACAAACAGCAGCAGCCTGTGGCTGTGGGATTTATCGGCCTCTTTTCCCCCTTCGCCGCGGTCCCAGCGCGCCTGCCGCCGGGCCTCTATTCTCTGCTCCAGCGGAATTTTTGGATTATCTACCAATACAGGCCTGCTGGGCTTGCCGCGTTCCTTGTCGCGCACGGCGAAGGCATAGTAAAGCAGGCCGGCCAGCACGCCCAGGCCCATCCACGTCAGCGCGCCCGCCGGATTCCACTGGCCATAGCGCAGCGCAAACCAGGCCTCCATGGGCAGCAGCGGGGCAACCATGCGGAACAGCCAGGCCCGGGGGCCCAGGGGGCGCAGCCGCAGGGCCGCCAGCGCCAGCGGCACGGCCGTGACAAACAATACCAGCAGATAGGATACCACCGGCCCGCCAACGAAGGGGACAAGCAGCAGAATCGCCGCGTATGGCACAATCTGCGCCACGGCAGGCGCCTGGAAGGCCAGGGCCTCCCTCGGGCGCTGCTGTTTCTGCTTTTCCGATTTCTCTTTCCGCTGGAACGGCTGGCTTAGCCGTGCCCACAGCCGCGTTTTCCTGCCCGTTATCTGCTGCCGCCGGTCCTCCGCCTCGCGCTTGACAATCCATTCCCGCTCAGATTCCTTTAACCGCAGCCCGTTGTTTTGAGGCGGCGGCGTCTCATTTGCTTCATCCATGGGCCGCAGGATGTCCTTCAGCTCGTCATAGTCGGGTGTCCAGTTGTCCTTCGCCATCTATCGTTCTCCCCCGTTTCCCCCTTTGATTTTCGCCCAGTAGGCCCGCGCGGCCTGCTCGGCCTTGTTGTCCCCAAAATGGTAGTACTGCGCTCCCGCAAGGGCATCCGGCAGATATTGCTGCGCCACCCAGTGGTTTGGATAGCTGTGCGCATATAAATAATTCTGGCCGGGCCTGTTTGTATCCGCCCCGTCGTAGTGCTTGTTTTGCAGCTGGCGCGGCACGGGGCCGCTTTTGCCCGCCTGCACGTCCGCCATGGCTGCCCATATGCCCTCGGCGGCGCTGTTGGATTTCGGGGCCGTGGCCACCAGCACCACGGCGTCCGCCAGGGGGAGCTGCGCCTCGGGCAGGCCCACCATCTGCGCGGCGTCCACCGCGGCCTTCACGATGGGGATGATCTGCGGGTAGGCCAGGCCCACGTCCTCGCAGGCGCAGACCATCAGCCGCCGCATGGCGCTGGGCATGTCCCCCGCCTCCAGAAGCCGCGCCAGGTAGTGCAGCGCCGCCTGGGGGTCCGACCCCCGCATGGATTTCTGGAAGGCCGAGATAATGTCGTAGTGCTCGTCGCCCTCCTTGTCGTAGCGCATGGCGCTGCGCTGGGTGAGCTCTTTTGCCAGTTCCAGCGTAACCACCCTGATCCCTGTCTCCCGATCCCTGATCCCTGAAGACAGCCAGCACAGCTCCGCCGCGTTGATGGCCTTGCGCACATCGCCCCCGCAGGCCCGGGCAATCCACGCGACCACGCCGTCCTCTATGCCGACGCTTTCGTTCTTTTCGCCTTGCAAAAATTTAAAAGCGCGTTCCACCGCGGGCAACACGTCCTCCGGCGTGAGCGATTTGAACTCGAATACCGTGGAGCGGCTCAATATGGCGTTGTAGACGTAGAAGTATGGGTTTTCCGTGGTGGAGGCAATCAGCGTCACCGCGCCGCTTTCGATGCACTCCAGCAGGGTCTGCTGCTGCTTCTTGTTGAAATACTGGATCTCGTCCAGGTAGAGCAGCACGCCGTTGGGGGCCATGAGGGTCTCGCTTTTCGCGATGGCCGCCTTGATGTCCGCCGTGCCCGCCGTGGTGCCGTTGAGGCTCGTGAAATAGCGGTCCGTCTGCCGGGCGACGATGCGCGCCAGGGTGGTCTTGCCCACGCCGGAGGGCCCGTAGAAGATCAGGTTCGGCAGCTCACCCGATTGGATGATGCCGCGCAAAGCGCAGCCCGGCCCGAGCAGGTGCGGTTGTCCGACCATGTCGTCCAGGGTTTGCGGGCGCATGCGCTCGGCAAGGGGTGCGGGCATGGGGGGCTCCTTTCAGGGATCGGGAATCAGAGGTTAGGAGTTAAAATTCGGCCGAGCCCGCCGTCCTCGGGAACGCGCACACATCGCGGATATTCGCCATGCCCGTCAGGTACATCACCAGGCGCTCGAAGCCCAGGCCGAAGCCG
>Ga0123353_10002605_pt1 | contig 22451 bp, 16 predicted proteins | sample TergutLab28metaG_3_FD_92763 | JGI IMG/M metagenome (GOLD analysis project Ga0123353, IMG submission 92763) | Labiotermes labralis P3 segment gut microbial communities from Petit-Saut dam, French Guiana - Lab288 P3 | ecosystem: Host-associated > Arthropoda: Insects > Digestive system > Gut ... | reverse complement strand
GGGACCCGTTGCGCTGACCACGTGACACCCCTCTATCCGCAAAAGTTGGCACTAACTTCGCCGACCGGCGGCGGCCGCTCTGTCGGTATAGTTCGCGTGCGGACTAAGGCCACGGAGTTCATTCAATGGCACTGCCTCGCTGAGTGAAGGTGCAGGCCAACGTGGCTCCTGCCTTCCCTTCTGCGTGTTTATGAGTCTGTTGGAACACTCTTGAGAGGCGAATGTCGTCGCAAGGTCTCTTACCTGTAAAGTGCCAATTAAAACAGAAGAAACGAAGAATACATTCACGACCACAGTGGCACTCAAAACCTCGACAACAATATTCGAACCGCGACAGCCAACAAACACGACAGCACGTACTCTCAAAGCACCAGGTTAAATCGCGGCATTGCGTCTTATCTACCAGCCAGAATCATATACTCTTTTAGTACCGTCTTCTGTACGAACCCAAAAACCAAAATATAAAGCACATTATAACTTTACCCGCTTAATTTTGGCGTAAACTAAAGTCACTTAGCCTACGGTACAACACAGACTGGGACTGCTGAGACTAATAGGATCTAAAGAAGTTAACAGGGCAGAAATTTTGCATGAAAGGTGTTTTCTAAACTGTACTCTTGCTCCTTCCCTGTGGTGAAGTAACCGAGGCGTGAAGCTAACCACTCACCTCCATCTACTGCCAAGCTTTAAGGATGCATGCAGCTACATCTGCACTTCCCCACACGACTTCTTGGGGTGTCCTGCACGACAGGTCTTTACTTAACTGAAACTCTGCGCTAGACATCAATAAAATAATTAAATCAAGAAATTACAAGGGCCGGTCATGCAGACAGAAATTCAAAGAACATACAAAATTTTACACATCATGATAAAAAAAACGAAGGGACACCCATATATGGCATAAATTAAAAAGATACAAGGTATTAAGGTGCGAAGAGGACTCAACTGGCTCACTGTATGACCCAATGGCGGACTCCCATAAACTTCAAAAACCATTCTGACCGTTAGGTATTATTCAACCGCTATTCAAACCGAAGAATTATGCTTAGCTCTATCAAATCCTGTAGTTCCAAGAGTGTCCGCAGCTCCGCCTCCGTTCCCGTTCAATGCACACAACAGCTATCGCAGGTCGCCTACACGTAAGACGATAATGCATTTGTGGCAGTGACTAGGCTGGGCGACAGAACCGTGATTCGATCCTCAGCGGTAGTAAGAGATCTCTCTTTTCTGCAACGCGCCAGGACGGCCTGAGGCTGAGGGAGACAGGATCTCTTCCTTGGCATCTAGCAGCCGGGACATGAAGTTCACCACACATTTCCATCTAATGCCGAGGTGAAGAATTAATGGAGTTATACCTCCACCATCCCATGTGGTTTCATGGAATGCAGAATGACATCATGATTTTCGACTGGGAATAAGGTCACCTATGCCTTCTAATCATTAACCTTCCAGCATCAGACTCACAGCCCGTAGGTATAACACCACTAATACCGCCAACTCGTCACTGGACATGATACTGAACTGTAGCTACCTTCGTCCAAATCCTAACTTGTTTCAAGAATCTGAACGTGACACTTCCATCTCTCTCTACGCCTTCCACGTAGTCACAAAGTGGCATCTCCACTAAAATGGTGTATTTCTTGGGTGCTCTATCCGAGATACACGTACAGACCACCCATGCATCTTCGGCTTAATTATAGGGCAACCATAAAGTGATCTCTGTGTAACATTCATTTTATTATTTGTTTTCGGTATCCTTTATGATTTTCTAATTAGTCGCTTTCCAACCGGTCACCGGACACATTTTTACAGTACTTAATGCTTCCCACGCACGGTGTATGTTTAGCAGTGTAGCCCATTGCTTCGTAACCGAAGTTGTACACTCAGGCACAGGAATGATAAGACCCATGTTAATAATCCTCACCCACGTTCAGGCGCGTTCTCGGAGTTGCGGGAAGTGCCTATTAGCTTCGCCATTACCGTCCGTCCGCAGCATCAAGCACGGCTCCGAATGGACGAATAACCGAAAAATAATACCGGTTAAGTTGTATGAAAGTACGTCAAGAATAAGCTCCAAATTTGGGTACACTCGTAAAAAAATATATAGGGCACTTACACGACGACAAATTCACCGGCAGAACATTTTTTGTGCAGCATTCAACATTTGTGAATTGTTGACAGTGACATGTAGCTCAACAATACACGCGTAACGTATTAATAAGTCTCCACTGCAACAACAGTTACATGAAACACGCTACATTGTTACGCTACATGCACACTGTCTCTCTTGTGTCAGTATTTCAAGCGGTTTCCAAACCACAATTTTTGCACACACTTCTTTATTCTTTAATCCACTCCCTCTGTGGGCCAGCACATGGAATACAGACAAAAGATACTGACTGGCTTTATACAATACGTTGTGCGTGCATTGCAAACGACGAGGTGCGACTGTGGTCATACAGCACAGGTATATGTGTAGGGCTACGTAACACAAAATTCGTGGTTATATATCACACTACGCTCGTTTCCCCACCCACACATCTCATAAATACTACAAAAAAAAACTCTGTAGCGATCGTTTTTAAAGACCCTAAGTACCGCGGCACGATCTCGTTACGAGATACACCTTCCCCTACCCTCCCGCCCCATGCAAATTTCGATTCGTAACGAACCGAGCAAGCATAAGCTACATCCTAACTAGTTGCACTCGAAAGAAAGCGGTGGCTCAATTGAAAGTGTGGTAATATTTGATGAGCACTTTAAACCCTAATCCAATGATGTTCTGTGCCACTCTATAACAGATCTATTGAGACTCCGGAGGGAGTAGAAGTTGAATTGAGGCAGGGTTGCGAAGTACATCCCCTTGCTAGTACATTATTATAGAGTTCACAGAGGGATTATATGTGCTGATATAACATAAGGTCTGCACGGCTGATACAGCGACCTACATTAGAATGGCTGCGTCCGGTCTGCGTATGTTTCCATTTACTGAAATGCCTTCTCCAAAATTATATGCCAGATGCGGTCCAATCCGTGTTGAACAATAACGTAACGCAGCCTGCACGAATACTTAACAAAAAAAATAATATGTATACAAACTACCAGTTACTGGCAGAACGCTGAGAAATTGGCAGTGGGTCTCCGTGACAACTGCAGTCCATACAAACGAAAAACAGTCTGCACTCAACTTTCGTACCTTACAAATTCTGACCCCTAATCCGGATTTCGTATGCCGAAATGGACTCCCGGATACAGCGGACGAACAGACATTTCGAGCTACCGCGGTGTCGCTGTGTGTCAGCCAAGCGAACACCTGAGTCTCTGATGTGGTCAGGCAACCTTATCTAAGATCATACAGTAATGTTTACTTGTTCCTGCAAGAATTTTCTCCAAAGAGCATATCACAGCATGCCCGCCTGTTCTCGCAAAATGAAATTATGTGTTCTCCCACACATGCCCCCTACACTGCTCCAGTGTCCAGGACGATAAACACTCGAGTCCCAAACTGCATTTTGTTTCTCCTAAATTCCAGAAAATTTACGTGACATAACTAGAATTTGATGCAAGAAATGCTTATTTGTATTGTTTAACTTTGTGAGACAACCCACAAATTTCATGGGAATGGCAAAGGAACCAGCTTTTAAGATCTGCTGCACGATTTTCCTACAAGTTTTCAGAAACGAATTATGTACGAAACTCGGTGGCTGCCTTTACTGTTTGGTTATTAAACGGCGCTGTTTCAACTACTGAAGGACATACATTCTTCTCCACTGCATGATAAAAACAGTGAATTGATAAAGATGGGAACGAGGTATACTTGGACTATTTTAAAAGAATCTGGAAATTGACTAGACTCAGGAAAACCACGTCATCAGACTGCATCACAACACGTTAGTGGCCAGACGACAGGAGGAAGTCACGCACTTCATTTGCATCGCTCCGTACACTTACAAGCATTGCAAACAGACAACAGTGCACGCTATGCTGTTCTGTAACACCACAAGCCGTCTGCATTGCACACAGTCGGACTGCAGTCTTAGGGCAGATGCGTTCGAGGTAGCACGCTTACAGCGGGCGGCTTATGGGAGCAAACAGGCTAGCAGGAAAGACAGTTCTCTTTCTAAAAACATGAGCTTGTGTCATTACCTCGGTACTTAATTTTCAATCCAGTCAAATGCCTTTTCTAACAACTAACTGCCGTACACTCTACGGCAGTATTTCCAAAACGTTCTTGTTCGCGGCCCCCTTTTGGCTTCGAAAAATAACCACACATACCAGTAGCATATATAATAACGTATTGCATGACTTCACCTTACTTAAAATCATTTTCGCTCTCTTCGTGGGCACAGGACGTTGACTGATTATATATCCTAACGGTCATACTAAATAAATACAGCGCAAATTAAAGAAATTCCGCGATTACTTTTATCAACCCATTATTCCTTTTAATTACACTCGGATATCACATCACCAACAGACAATCCCGCTACATAACACCAGCACCCCTCAAGTCAGCCTAACGTCTGAAACATGTTGAGCAATATATAATAAAGCAAGTGTCATCTAGTTGGTCAACCTTTATTCAAATATCAAGATGATGCACGGTCCAATACGCATAAGATCCAAACTAGCCATTACAGAAATGTATCCACGGATCCCCTGGGAACTGGTCGTGGATACATTAGGATCCGCGAAGGACACTTCGGGAACCACTGCTCTACGGTATTTCACTCACATCTTTAGCTAGTGACATCGGTAATGTTTGCTACCCGCGGCAGTTCCATAGTATAGAAGCACTCTGAAGAACAGTGTTTTCGTCCGGTTAGTAGACGGCAACACAGAATCATCTGCGCTCTGTAACTACTTGCCCCTCCAGTACATCCTGCGGATGAGAGCAAGCCGTACGACTAAATTTAGTTCTTTGCGCAGTACCGGAAGATTAAAAAAGAGCTAAAATTACTAAAACAAACGACAAAAAATATATTTCTGCGTTAGAATTTGACACCGAACGTGCGCAGCCAACACCAGCAGCACCGACTGTACGACCCGAACCGACAGACAGAAACCGCGACTGAACTTGGGACCATGCGCTGCGGGTGAATTATGAATTATGCATATCCTGGGAGGTCACGTGCTGCCAGTGGTTGAGTGGCTTCTATACTTCGCTGTATCTACGCACTGATACTCGCAAAGAGTCAACCGAGAAATATGTACTGCACAAAACACACACACGTCCGTCTGCCTTGTTATAATATAAGTGGTTAGGTTGCACAAGTTAGGGAGCGACCCCCCTACATTCCATTCAAAACTGTGACGTTGATTTCAACAAGCAACGAGGGTTGGCGTATCGTCAATTCTCTACACTTATTATACTGGAGGTGCGTTTTTTTCAAATCTCAGACAGGTCATAAACAATCGTGATGATGTTTTCCTTTCGAGGTTTTTCTCGGTCCTTCTTTCCAGGTCAATGTGCGGGCAGTACCTCGATTAGGCCACAACTGCATACTTCCAAATCCATTTCAGCATTCATCGGTCATGCTCAGCGAATAGTGTCTACTACTGACAGAATCATAAAAACCCTCGGAACAAACCGGTGTGCAGGATACTACAGCAGTTAAAAATGTACTCAGTTCACGTCTTGGCCGGCTTACCGGCTACCCTGACACGTGTTCCGTGTTTTCTCTCTCAGTGCGAATGTTGTGGATACCAACACGAAAATGGGAAACGACCGTCTCATTCCGAGTTAGCAGCTGGTCATTCACGAGTCCCTTGCGACCTGAAACACGCCCACCTACACAAATACACCGCCGTTAGCTGACGTACGAACCTGTTCAATCCTACAGTGAGCAGCGAGCTATGCCTAGCCGTGTTGTATCCGTCGCGGACCCGATGAGGAACGTATCTTAGATGTTGTTCCCATGGAGAACGGAGCTCGTAACTCATGTTAAGACGGGGGAGTCGGGCAGGCAGCACACACTCTCAATAATTCCCAAGTAGAATATATTGGAGTTTTATTGTGCAAGACTATAGAGTAATCGCATTTACAACTGAAATGTATCAGTGACAATTCTCGCCAGTGGACTCCATTTCTGTTTGCACTCACTGACTGTCCAGCTTCGTACTCTGCTGCTCAGACACAGTTCGAGCTACGCAGAATAAAAAAGCTATTGTTACATGTGTTGCTCCACACACTGCTCGCGCGATACACTTAGCGAGTCCAGTTATAAACGAAAAAAGTGGAAGGAAATTATATTCCTCCCATGCCTGGTCTTAAGAGAGGCGAGAACGAAACATGAGTAAATTTAGCTTATGACTAACATACAGTACATGTAAGAATGCTAAAACGAAAACCACAACAAAAAATATCAATGTGTGTCAACTACACAACAACCGGTTACACACTGATGGGCAGGATTCAATACCGACAGTTGTCTCTATGCCTAAGACCCTTTCTGAGGAGCAATTAGTGTCTGAAACGGCCCTAACTGTACATAATAAAACGACTATGTACCATGCCGTTACTTCGTCGGGTGGCTGTCTGAAGCGCTGATGAGATGCACCAATCACCTACGGTCTTCGACATTCCTAGCTTCAATAACACTGAACAATTCTCAGCCAAACTTTAGCAGCATGTTACTTCGTTTTGCACGTAAAAGTTTCTGGTTTGCCCACAGATGCAGAATAAGACAGCATACTAGCAGTTTTCGATGATCAGTTCTTTCAAGTCAGATGATGACAACAACAAAGCTCTGTACAGTGAAGGAAGAACACGGTGGTGCAGCATGTCATGTCGCCCATGACACAGGAATACAACTGGGTAACGCGCAGTATCCCAATCTTGTAATTCCGTCGAAACCAGACAACAGGACGTATTACTATTACTCCGCATATATTAATCGTACTCAGAATATAAAATTGCTACAAGTATCTAGGCCATTAATAGCCTGAGCAAAGCGTCGAGCAGTGTGGAACAAACCCCCCCCCCTCTCTCTGCCAAACGCAACAGCACAAAATGACGGCTATTAAATCTTTTTAGAACTATAACCTGTTAAAATACTCAGTAGAAAATTAAAATTACGGTCAAGGTCAATTAAGATAAGAATAAATTTAGTTATACTTGCAAACATTCAGTTAAAAATCCTTCACTGTATTTTTTTCACAACTAAGAACCCGAAGACTGGAACAAACCAAACTACAGTTTTATGGATTGGTTTACAAGGGCGAGGAAGTTTCTTTTAACCTGAGAGAAAAGCGAAGCACAACATGTCTGAGGGCACAGTATTGGGAAAGTACTGACTTTAAGACACAGTAGGCAAAGGGCGATACAAAATTATCGCAAATAATAACGATCCCAGTTTGATACTTACCACCAAACAACACCACGGTCATGAAATTAAGGGCAGGCAAAACATAAGATGACTGGGAAGTACGAGTACCGGTCGGAACACCTGGAAACACGACATCACGTGGAAGAATTTGGGGGGGGGGGGGTTTAAACCCTGCCTGAATAACGCCTACTCCGTACGTATGCTGCAGCTTGTCATTTTTAATGGAGGTTACATTTCAGTTACAGAAAAATGTTTTGAACAGCAACATTAAAAATTATAACTAGCGCGACTGTTACAGAATGTACGCGGAATGAATTCGGTAGGCACGTGACCAAAGACCGAACATCCCCGTGCTTTTCAGCTCTCTTAGGTTTTCCAGTCCAAAGTCGGGATAGCATTAGCCTTATAACGAGGGACTAGGATTGTCTCCTCCACCCGTCCATATTCGAAACACGTTCCATGGCATATATCAACAATGTCAGCCACAGCCATAAATCACGAGAATGACGTCAAAAATAATCACACTGCGGTTACTGATGATTATTTGAAAAATGTGGTTCAGCCATTCACAAGCAGAGTATGGCATGAAGCGCGATGGGCCACTCTTGCTCTAACACATGAAGTTGTGGTGATAGTATAATCTTTCTCGCCGGGAAAAAACGCCTCAATTTTGCTACAAAAGATTCTAGATGAGGGTGAACTTATCGTTAGAGAAAAAATTGAACCTGTCACGTCAACAAAAAGCACGTGAAATTGAGTTGCGGTTGGTTAAAAAACAAGAGTTAATACAGCGCCTGTATGCAAATACATCAAAGATAATGGACGAACTGCACGTTTCTCCCATGGTCAGTCCATTAAAAATGTTGTTAAAATTTCTCTCGTTTATCGAATACAGTCATACGGAAAGAGAGAAAGAGGGAACAAATATTGTCCTCTCTTACGTTATCCGTCTTTGTGTGAAACTGTTGCGAGACCATGGGGAGAAAAAAAAAGACTACAAAAATGAATTCAGAACAAACGACATTTATGTCATTATTCTCGCAACTATAAATACAATTCTTTATTATACTGCTAAATCATTCCACACCTCCCATATTTGCATACTTTAACAGCGCCCGTCAACTTCGGCACAAAGGCGATTTCATACAAAAAAACTCAGTTTCATGTCATTTCGTACTCCTGCGTCCCATCATACACACAAACAGACTGATTGCAGCCAGCAAATCCTGAAGTTTCAATAGTGTTAATAGGGGAGCCAGCAATTGGAAGTGACAATAAAAAGCGACAAACAACGAAACAGCCAGGGACAAACATGCAACGGACGAAATAAATAAGGTAAGATTTACGCTGAAAGTTCAGAAAACGTGAGATGTTAAGTGTAAGGAAATTATACGACCATGTTTGTTGTCACACGTTCTCACACTGGCGATTACACTTTGCACAACCTAACAAGGGAAAAAATTAAAAAGTCATTCAATTATAAAGGTAAACCAAAAAGGCCCATTTTTTTAAAAACTCCTACTTTCAATTTGTGTCTCAATCTTTACGGGTAAAGAATCCAAAAGGGATCGCTGACCCCTGAAATGGGACCGAAAGGTTGTCCTCAAACGTCCATAACAGATTACTCGCTGCGTAATAACCCAGAAGTGCACAGTTCTCATCTACTTCAGGGCGGAAGCCTGAAATTACGCAACAAACTATCAGCTAGACAATCAGTACAGAAACTACGGCGCTTTCAGGATTTCATGGCAGGTTCAGTTTAGCGTATGCCTAATGTAGTTTGAATATGGAGACAGCACGTTCCTTCTAAATGGTGTCAACAAATAGTTCTACACGGTGTTAAAACGCAGACAACACTCATCGGCATACAAACATTAACGGAAAGACGAAGTAACAACACAGACAAATTAACCTGGATACGTAAAGGTAAAGGTTATCCTGGGGGGTTCAGAAGTATAGCCATACGCATTCTTACCCTAGGCGCTAGATGGAGATATATGGTCAACGTCATGGCCCAGACGCTCTTCCCCAAGGAAACAGCCACGGTGCATAATGCAAAGGGTCTGTCTGGACGGGAATGGAGTAGACAAAATCTCTTACCTCAACCGAGATTCGCGGACTGACAGTCCAGCTCGTAACGAATCGCTACTCCGACTACAATATTCGACTCTCTAGAAAAGTCGAGTAATGTATGCTCTGTGCACGAGATTAAAAGGGTGGGCTTGGAAACTGGGGGATTGGATCGCCCGGAAAACATACTCCTAGGCCAATATTGGGATGATAATATCCAAGCTGAACTTAAATAAAGAGGGTGTAACGTGTACTGGATTCAACTGAATGGCGACAGTGTACTGTGACAAGCTTTTGTTAACGCAGTTACGAAGTTCCGATTTACATAAAAGGCAAGAAACTGCTCAATCAGAAGGGCGACTAACATATTCTCAGAAAAGACTTCCCTCCAAGCATGTACTATATTCTTGATAAACCACTATGATAAAGAGGCAGAATTATCAGAACTGAGGATGGGGCATCCTTAAATTAACTATGATTAGAAAAATGATACATGTGCAACAGGTAAGACGCCAAATGTCACAGAAATTATCGCACTACAGGCCTAATGATCTGGGAATTCTTTCTTTTAAATCCTTTCTAATTCTTTTGCAATGTGTGAATTTGTTTTGTAATCTGCCCAAGTGTATCCTGCTGTTCTTCTCATATATTTCATCTCTGCTGCTGTTATTCTCTTGGCATCCCTTGCTTTAATAGTCCATGTTTCACTGCCGTATAACAAGATTGGAATACAAGAGGAACTGGATACAACATGTACACAGAATGCCTCGTGACAGACTACCCAGGATAATGAAACACTATTCCCCAATCGGCAGAAGGAATCGTGGCAGACCTCTGAAGAGACTTCTAGATACGTGAGACCGGAACGGGTCAACAAGTGGCCTAACTCCATGACAGACATATGACGATGATGATGAAATCCTTTCTAATATAGATACAAGGGTGGAGGGAGGTGGGGAACAACCCAGTAACCTTTCTTCTGTGACACAAAGTAGTGTGTGTGTGTGTGTGTGTGTGTGTGTGTGTGCATATAAATACACACATTCACATTTCAAGCATTTATTATTTGTAAAAATAGATTTCTGGATGGGGTCATAAAAAGTGATGTCAAGTTGAAACACCGCGTCTATGAAGAAACTGGGTCAGAATTGCACCGTACACTCTTAGGAGCGGTGAGACGTGTTGAATACAAGACAGGCAGTCCGCACGGAAGATTTCAAGCGTGTTATGTCATAAACTTCCTGAAGATGGCATGACTTTTAAATTTCATCTTCAATGAACGGTGGTGGTGGTGGTGGTGGTGGCTGTTGTTGTTGTCGTCGTTGTTGTTGCTGTTGTCGTCGTTGTTGTTGCTGTTGTTGTTGCTGCTGCTGCTGTCGTCGTCGTCTTTACAACCCGCCGAAGGTAAAAACACAGAATGTCCGTCATTATCGCACGACTCTGTAGCATTACAGGCAGACTGCAACTACACACAGCAGCATACCAGTAATCTGTTTACCTCTGGACCTTTGCGCATCTTTCTGGGATAAACGATACTGCAGCAAGATTCGCCAACGCTTTCACATAAACGTAAATTCTGAGCCTGGTATACAATACGCTTGTGTCAGGCATTGCTGAATATGCTATTACATTTCAGTCCACTATCGGGCTCGCCTTTCTCTTGGGCCGCGCAAACAGGATACATGATACCACGGTTAAATAAGGCATAAAGTTCAAAGACGAAATTAAAAAACCCGCGTTTATTTGTTTATTTATTTATTACTTTATTTATTTATTTCGATTCCGTTAATGCCTATCGACATATACAGGTACGTTACATTTAAACAGCTGTTCAGGCGAACTATTAGCCTTCATTGACGAAAACCACGTAGTTCTGCTCACCCAAGAAAGGCGTACTGAAAAAATCAGAGCCACAAGAGGGTCAAAAGGAAGAGTAAAAATTACGTATTTAGAACTATTCAGCGGCAGAGATGCACGAATTTCCCTAACCTAGGCGCCACCTAAAAATGCTTGGCACAGAAGTGTGAAACGAATCCAGTTTCCAGCTAAAGACCCACAATTATTGGGTCGCCCAGGAAGGGTGCACGATTACTGCCAACACGTAAAGGGCGAAGAGACTGGCGGTACATTTATCAAATGTACAAAACTTCTGTCATCAAAACGGAAGGAGGAAACAGACCACTCGCTACACTGAAACAGAAACTGTCTGTATATAGGAATGCATTCTCTATAGAAAGCTCTAAGCTGGACTCTAATGTGACTCCCTTGTGTGGAATGAAACGGTAAGAAAGGCCGGTATCCAATGAAGGCAACAAAAACGCATACATAGAATGCCACAACGAATCCATCACGAGACTGTAGGGCAATCACGACCCTCTCTAATAATTACACGTAATAGCTCGAAACAGGACCACGCACATAATTATGTTCCCAAATTCTCAAAAGGCAAGCTCCGAAGATGGCAAACGAAATACACATGAAACGCAATCAAGAATGACGTACGCTCCCAGCGCAAACACCGCGGATTTCCAGTTCCTAATTTTAATTTTATATCACTTAAGTAATAAGAAATCAATAAAATTTATACACCCATTACAACAGTGTACACACAAACTTAAAAGCAAATACTAAAATGGGACGTATTCATGAGTGCAAACGTAAGTTGTAAAAAGGCAATAGATCTCATTTCCATACAGGAAACTAACAAATGTAAACATAATATCTTTATATTTAAGTTTATTATTCAATTCCGCTACAGGTTTTATACACGTCAGTGACCTGATGATGGCCAACACTGAAGGCCACAATATGTCGTCAACTGCAAAAATACACAGGGATACAGCAGTGATATACACCGCAGTACTCGGTAGATGACAGTCGCAACAGGCGTAGTCTTTTTTTTTTTTTTTAATGTTTGCCAACCCGAAGTGTTTCACAACTTATATGAATACATAATGTATCAGTCAAACACAACAAACGTTTTATGTTTTTTATTACTTAGGGCAACATTTTTCGACTCTTATTCAGTCATCTTCAAGCCCTTCTAAGAACACAAATCCTTAATTAAGGATCTGTATTCTTAGACGGGCCTGAAGATAAAGTCGAAACATGTTGCCCCAAGTAATAAATAAACATAAAAAAGTTTGTGTGTTTGACTGATACATTATGTATTCATATAAGGCGTGCAGTAACCTTCTTCTTAACCACTATTAGTTTATATGCAGAGACCATGGGATCGTACATCCACCGAGAGACTTCGTTATCGGCGCGGGTCCTTCTACGGTAGAACTGGTACAATGCATGAGAGCACACGTAAGCCTTCTCAGAGCATTAGGTAAGCCGTAAGCGGCCCAGGCAATATGGACCCTTCGCCCACTTCTGTTATATTCTCCGAAAATATTTCTGTACATAATAAGATAGACAGAGTACACGCAGGTTGTATCGCGGGTGCAGACAAATTGTACGAATCAACAGCAGTGAGTGGCACACTAACTTATCGTTATTTTGTGCGGGTGAATGAATTTTGCCCCATTACCACGATCGTATGAGAGGGTTTGTCGCCAGCATCTCATCCCGGATGCCCGGGTACAATCCCATACAGGCCCATATAGGATTTGGGCGGACAGAGTAGCACTGGGACATACATTCCTCCGAGCAATTCTTCGAATTTCCCCGATAAGTATCACTTCACAAGTTCTCCATACCCATTCAATAAACAATCACCGATGCTATATAACCTTATCAACTGATAGAGTTATCGTCGTACGAAAACTTTATTTTCATATGTCCTCAGAGGGCCGTAGACCTACGAACTGAATTATCCTCTGTGGAAACTGTGCCTACAGGTGGGAATTATCAATATTTACGGTTTAATTATCAATGGACTCTTCACAAATATTCTACAAGCGACATAATTCCTAATACGTTATTCAGAATCATTCTCACATCCTACGTTACATAACCTATACCTGTACCTTCCAGTTGCCCTCAGGCCAAGTGGTAACGAACAACAGGATTAAGCCTTTAGATAAGAAGAGTGACCGGAAATATATTTAAAGACGCAGTCCGCACCAAGCAGTGAACAGTCCGTCTCGGTTATAAAAACCAATCCGGTTACAATGAATAGGAAAAAATCGCTGCGCTGTTTGTTCCGAGTCCATACAAAAGACCGAGTGGACAGAGCGTAGACACACATATGCACTACGAACTAAGGAAGAAGTATTTTCTTAACTGAATGATGTACATCCTTACGCAGTTGGCAGGTATTGAAGCAGTCAAGAAACTACCTGGTTTCGTGGAACACAAACTTCACGACAGTCAGTATGAAAGCCCGCCACAGGACCAGTTGAAACCCTACCGTTAGTTACGAGGAATTGGCAGGGAATTCAGGAGACAAGAAGCAAAACCGGGTTACACGCTACCAGTACGCGAAGTTGGCGTACAAGTAAAGAGAAGAGCTCTCATACAGCATCCAGTGCTGTAACTGAAGCCAGCCTCTGTTTAAATATTGTTCCATCAGCGCTTGCTCCTGCCTCCCGAACCACGAGCCTTTTCTATTTAAACCTCCCTCCCTCAAGGCTGGACATCAAAGGGAAGTTCTGTCAGTGACATCACTCACCCCAACCCTTCTTCCACCAACATCCCTCTCTAGCCATTTTACCCCGTTACTCTTGTCTATGACTCGGGTGCATCTGCCCCGATGTTTAAGTAAGCTATCCATTCCCCACAGTTCCCTACCTGATAAAAAAAAACTGATCTATTCTTCACAAGGGAACGAAAATTGAAATAATAAAAAGAATACCCCCACCCCTTGCGACATTTCCGAAATCGACCCTTCCTGTATGTCAACGCGATTTATAAAACTACAGCCAGTGTTCCTCCATGCAGAACTGTCATTTCAGTATGTGCAATGATCCACTAGGAATTCATTAACGTTCAAAATATATACTAAGAAAACATAAAGTGTCATTAAACACAACAAGGTAGTTTTTTAGTCCAATAACCAAAATCTTCATGAAGAAAACAAAATAACGTTTAAAAAACCACCAAAATGGACCATAATTTATTTTCAATTTAACATTTGTGATGGGATTACTCCGACCTTGAAGACAATTGTTCTTTTTCCACCAACATGTACTTCTAGTTGTTAAATATAATGGCATATTTTCTTTTAAATATTTATATAATGATTTATGGGGTTCCTTCATCACCAGCGTTTTCGTATACGCCTACCATGCTGCACTTGGGAGGAGTTGAATCTCGCCTGAATAAACCTTTGAAACATACTGAAGACTGGTAATGTGGGAGGGAAAAGTGAAAATAAAAGAGTGAAGTCGTCCCTATCCAAGCCCTGGAGACATATACAGGCAGAAGACATACATCTCCACACACAGTCTTAGCGTCGGCGCTGCAAGGAGGTCAGTGGTCACCGGCGCGCCCGCTTTCCACCGGAAGGTATTCCGGTACCCATTGAACACGAGAATGGGTGGGTCCGACAGACGGTCTGGAGAGTTCTGGAGTAGAGAAAATATCTTGCCCCTGCGCGGAGTTCCAACCCCATGCCCTCCAGCCTATGGCTGGTCGCTATAACCGGCTACGCTATCCCGGTTCCCCGGAAGACGAAATTATGGGAAAGTGCTGGAAGCCCAGACACATGAAAACAGGGGACACTAAGGAATCGCACAGTAAAACTTAACAATGCCTTCACCTTTGGCAAACAGCCAAAACATGAGACAGTTTTAAATTTGGTCGGAATGCGACGTTGACACCGCCTATGAGCCATACGTGTAAACAGGATTATAATCTTAAAGTGGATCTTAGAAGGAACTGTATCACTGATTCGAACACGAGCCGTGATGACCTTTACCGAACACTAGTAACGTACCTTCGGTTTCACAAACGACGCATTTCTTGACCACCTGGGAAACAATAAAACATTAAAGGAAACGCTCCAATGGAATAATTTATATACATGGAATTGGTTTTTAATGCATTCGGCCAAATGAATTCTTTTCAGATACGCATTGCACATGCCTGTATTATCTTCGCACAGATCTGAACAGAACACAAAACTGGGCAACATTTTGAATCAATCTGTACACCGTAAGGTTTAAGCTCTTCTGCCAAATCTCATAACGTAATGAACCAATAGATTACTTGCACTAGATTATATTCTGTTCAAAATGGGGAAGGGCAGATACTTAGGACGGAGAGGGGGCACAGAGGATTTTACATGTAAGCAAGGGGTGGAGGTAGGGGACTGATGAGCATATTATAAGCCCCCACTCACCCTTCTATATGCAGACTTATACCCTCCAAAAACACATTGTTACACAAAGCATCCTCTCTGGCTGAAGCTGCAGACTGACAGAGAATATTCGATGATATTAGTACAGCAAATTCGCTTGCCTCTTCCCACGAATACAAGAGAGGCGAAGGGGTATGAGGGTGGGGGTGGGGGCCTCGCTTCGCTATAGCGCTACAGTTTTCCAGTTGGCCGGAGCCAATTCAGGCCCCCGGAATTTATCCTATCAATTTCTGCTCGGTGGACCAGAGGGAAAGGGGATATCTAGGCTGCAGCAGCGCCAAGCGGCTGGCAAGAACATCTCTTCGTGGTGGCTTCGCACAATTACTAGCTTGCTGCCCAATACGCTGTAACGCTAGAGAAATTTTAACTCTGTCCATGATGTTTTTATTTAAAGAAACTTTCTACGGCAGCTTCCGTGGCAACGAATACTTGTTTACTATATCCATATTATGCCGGGCACTGTCTGAAGTACGCCTGACAGGGCTTTGCTCCGATCTTGGGCAAACAGATGCGAAATGTTACTACAAGTAGCAACTGTTAGGATCGAACGTGAGGTCCTTCGAATACTACACCAGTACGCCAGAACGGTCTGTGCGACAGTCGAGACTAGGTCAACTTCCGAAACTACGTATAATGGACACTGCCTGACATAGAATACAACATTAATTTAAGAACACTGTCGCAAATACATAGAGAATAATTCCTAGTGTTACAAAGCTGCGAACTCCATTTTGAGTATATGCTGCCAAACACCAAACGACTTGAAAGAGCGTAACTGTTGACCCTGTTAAGCGATACACCTCGCGCGTTATGTGAAAACGATTAAGCAATTTCACGAACGTGCACGCATCGTTAAGAAGTGGGCACTGCATTAGCGCATTCACAACCCTTATGTTCACACATTCCATTCAGCAAAGTTAAAATTATGAACCATAATGATATTCGCAGCTTTCAATCAGCATCAACAAATATCTTCATCTGCAACCTAGTCTTTCTTCAGCAAAAGACACAGGGTGTTCTCGTAGTAAAACAGTGGTATTGTCGTCTTCTAGGTTATGATATCCTACAATATGTGTATATGAACTTTGGTGGCAAGAACTGCCTCCACCGTAAGCCTGAACGTTTATTTAACGGCCCTGTCAGACACGCAGGACTATATAGTGTCGAATAACATTAACTGCATAAACTGGAAGGGATATAAAGGAAACGTCCTGCCTTACTTTAAGGTACTGCTGGCTCTGTCTTCCTCATGTCACATGGGTAACGCAAAACGGAAAACACAAACTTCAAACACCAAGTGGTAATGCATAACGATACTAAACCATGAAGCTTACCATTACAATATCCAATTCCTTTTCCCGTCACTTAATCTCTCGTCATGACAATAACAAATAACCACTTCATATTTCAAAAACACATAATTTTTACTTTCTCAGCGTGTTATAACCGTGTTTTACGCCCACACAAATCCGTGGCCACACTCTCAGCAAAATATTATTCCCTGACCTACAAACCCACACTTCCCAGCATTCCAACAAAATCACTGTCTATCCCTACGAACCACAGGGTAAAAAGGGGGCACAAACACATAAGCAGCGAAAAGAAAAAATAACAAGACATCCGGACAAGGAATTTCCTTCATTTTTACTGAAAGCCAACGACCTGTAGGCCAGCCCGCCCAATATACAAAAGAGCTACAGCCAAGCATCAAATTTGAATCGAATGAAAATTCCTTACGACTCCTAAGGATCTTCCGTCCATTCGACCTCCTGAGAGAAGCCCGATACGTGGGGGGAAAACGATGAAGGAACCAGGGAGGGACGAAGATGGCAGATTCTTGGAGGAGGTTCCTCCTTCAGTAATCCGTCTGCCATCTTCTGACCTATCGTAAACTGACAACCAGGCTGCGCACACAAAGCCAGCTGAATGCCAAACGTACACGCCAGCTGAATGCCAAACGTACACACCAATGAAAAGTACCAGAGCTTCAAAAAAATACTCTATGCCAAACGGCACACCGCACCGTTTCCATACAGCTATGAACTTTAAGACAATCAACAGCAGATAATACAACACAATACAATAACATAATGTTAGCAGGTTCAACGCTGAGAGTACAGGAAGTCCACCACAGACATCATCCCGAGCCAGTTTCATCTTCCTCTTGGTAACGTTCCACTCGGTCTTCCAAGCGCGCATTTACAAAGATGTTTCACCACCAAAAATCTGTATGCATACCATCTCTGCCCCATACTAGCCATATTACCATTAAACTGCACCGTTCTACAATGAACAAACCTAACAATACTAAGTGGACACATTATTCCTGGTTGCGTAATAACAAACATAAAATACCCACTTATTATTAACTTTTTGGGTCTCAATATTTTCCTAACTACTTGTTGTCGGGTACCTCTAATTTTATTTGCTCAAGTAACAAATACATTTCACACAACTACGATATCTGTTTTATATCGCGACTGATACTGTTTTGGAAAAGCATACGGGATGAAAACATTTTCTAAATGAATAACAAAATGCATTCCACAAATTAGTTTTTTTTTTTTTCAGTCGCATCGTAAACACAATATCGTAGGCGTCGTCGTCGTCGTTTTACTGATGACGTCGTTCCGGGACCTAAATTTCGTAAGCATTCCCCAATATTTATATCAGTGCTGGAGGTTACTCCGCTTGTTTCATTCCATTCTCATATACTTTGGTTTTGTCTGATTTAACTTCAAGACCAGAATCATCATTCCCTTGCATAATTATTTCCGCGCCATTGTTCATGGTATTCATAATCATCCCCAACAAACGATCACCACCAGCATAAAAAGTTGGGTTTCAGTCCATTCTATTATAAATCTTCTGGAGCCTCTTGTACCTCCAAAACTGCGTTATCGGGGCCCAAACTGTGTAAGTTTTAATGTTCTCCATTTCCGTGCATTTCCGATCAACGCACTCGTTTATTGTACTAACCAAATACAAAATATCAAACACACATGGATAGTCAAGACACTACTCCGACGTGTTCTGGTAAAAGTACACCATCTTCAGGGGGAGCAATGTGCCAATATTAAAACAGGCAACAAAGTGTGAAATAATATTTGCAAAGTTTCATAACTTATAGAACGATCAGCACTTTGTGGCAATTGCGAAGAGAAAATGCATTAGTGCGCTGTAAAATATTATAAGCAAAATACAGTTAAAAACTGCTTTTTGTTACGGTATAGAGTCACATTCTTGAACGCTCGGTCTATAATTAACTCTGAGTCCCCTAAACAGCATAGAGTCAAAAACTACAAGTTCCTCAAGAACGCCTTCTGTTGCTCATCACATTGCCTTGTATTTTGCACAGGCCAATGAACCAGAATACCCCAGTCAGTAATACGGCTGAGGATGTAAAACAAAACTCTACCCCCACAGGGGCAGACATCTTTTCTCCGCCATTCACCACATCCAGAACCGAGGCACCTTCACAAAACTACTGGTCACATCAAACGGTGGTTGCTCAACTACCGTCCGTGGCGCAACAGCCCACAGTGGGCCAGGGCCACCCCATTATCGAGGCTTCACGATCACACTCAGACACACCACAAACAGTAGGACTAGTGATCAGGCCGACGCAGAGACCTCTACCTGATAACACACAACACTTACAAGAGACAGACATCAATGCCCCCGGCGGAATTCGAACCCGCAATCCTTGCGAGCGAGCGGCCGCAGACCCACGACTTGACCGCGAGGCCATTGGGGTCGACAGGTAACTACAGATCAGCTATAAATCGTTTCAAATGTACGCAGGTCTCATTAAAACGCATATCTGACTAGCGAAAAGGGGTAGACGGCAATTCAACACGAAGTATTTTGCGGAAGGTAGTGTATCATAAGGCTTTCTGGCGGTTAAAGCCATCCGTCAAAACACTAAGAATCTCCTAAATTGAAAGTATGTACATATCGAGGCCGCCCGAGGCCTATCGCCGTATGTCCGTCGCGTAGAATAACTATGACCTCAGTACGTGAACAACATATAGCTAATATTGGATTTAAGCCGTTTAATTTACACATTTTAGATCTAACCCCCTTGACAATTAACATCACGTATTAGTTTATGTCCTCATTTTCAGTTTAACGCCCAATGGCAGGTCGGCTGGCTGCGCGCTAGGACGCTGCCGGCAGGTTACCAAATCCACGGCGAAGTATACGAATGGGAGGCTGTGTGCTCCCTAAAAACTGTCTTTCACCGTACGCTTAATCGCTTGTTCACAGTGATCTTTTGTGGTGTGCTTATTTGCTTTTATTTAACAGTACCAAAACGAAGGAGTAACGTTATGTATATCTCCTATAGCAACTCCAATGACAAAAGAGCGAAAGGCGATCAGTATTCACGAAAAATTAGACGTAATAAAACAGCTTGAAAGAGGTAAACGCATTCCCGATATCTGCCGCGTTCTTGCCTTCGTGATAATGCTGTAAAAAATTACATTGCTAAGTTAGGAACGGGGGTCAGCGTTATAAGAGTTTCTTACTTGACGATCGACTACGGAACGTATGGAAAAGACACTGTGAATATGGAGGGAGGATGAAAATAAGTGCCACGTTATTTACTTCCTTACCGTGAAGACGATGTCACTGATATTATTCTCCCTATTCCAGTATTTCGTAATTATTTATTTTTGGAATATGTTTTGTTTATGCCTTCTTTAATTTAAGCGCGCTTTCTGAGGAATAGAACCACAGCGCGAACAACTACCCGCATGAACTCACTCACAGTCACCTGTCACACAAATCGCTGCACGCAGTCACGGTTAAGCTGAATTGTTCTTCATAAATTCGCTGATTTCGTTCGCGCCTCGGGTAAAGTAGGGATTAGAACGGACCAATAAGACAAGAAAATTCGCGACACTACTTAAACACAAGACGCCCAATTCAGAATATTTAGAAATAAAAATGTGTAGACGGATTGAGACAGATGGGCCACACTCACAACTGTACTAGCAACTACGTTTTGCTTTTAGTGCAAAGAAGGACTAATTACAAATTATTACATAAATAATTATAATTTATAATTACACATTATTTAATTATTACATAAATGATTATGTTAAGTAGCCGTTGTATTAACACAAGGTGAAGAAGTACGCATGCAGAGAGAGGACAGCATAACGCCAGACATCCCGTGGCGACCTACCTACTGGTTACACGTAGTGCTACCAGCCTGCGCCCTTAAGCACAGTGACGCCGGTATGAAATAGACAAGAGAATGCGTGGAAACTGGGCCTTTCGGAGCGTAACCCCCGCACCGGCCCATAAAACCAACAGCGGACCAGTCCGCAACACTTCCAAATACTGACTTTAAAGGATCCTGTAGTGAAAAAGCTATATGCTTCTTTCAACATGCAATATAATTCATGAAAACGCTTTTACACAATTGCTGAACAGCGTTCTCCGAGTAGTACTCGACCAATGCCGCCCGCCTTTACGTTCGTATACACCTGAAAGTCAAGGACACAGTTTCAGGATTGTGGCCTAATCTTCATTCCAACATGACATCCATTTTCACTTTCACAAAAGCTGTATTATCGCAGTTGCATATGAGACCGTTTGTAGGTAATTGGCGCGTACAAAGAACTGGAAGGTTTTCTAGTCCTCAGAGAGGAACGCGCATTTACAGATAAGAGGAACAATCGCACAAAGAAGCGCGTATTAAATACTCGTCCCCTTCCCCATACGAATTTGCCACAGACAGAGACACAGACAGACAGGCAGACAGAAATTACTGCTTCCTGGTAACACTCGTCGTCATTAATATCATTCCTTTCACTGAATGAAGCACAGACATTTTAATCTGAAGTTATTGATATCTAATACCCGAATGCCTTGTTCACTGTTCTTTTTAGCGAGCTCCAGGCTGCTGTATACTTCACTTGTCCTCTCCATTCCACAGTCAGCTATCCACACACAATCTCGCCCTTCTACCCTTTGTTGTCGTCCCCGTGAATGCGTCCGCCCACCAGACAGAGACAGGAAATACGATTGAAATTTCAGAAATTGATTAAAATCGGTCTGTCCCCCCGATCCTACAGTCATGCATGTCTTCCGTCCTCAGACCGTCGGCCTGCAACCTCTTCGATGCTCGAAAGGAAATGTTGGAACTATTCTTGCAATACAGGTCGGCACAGACGAGCGTTGTTAAAAAGAGGACGCTGAAAAATTCCATTTCCCCAGGAATATTGCACTCTAACATCACAAGATGACAGTATGCTGGTGGGAAACAAGTACCCTTCCACATACTGCAGATATCAGAACGACATGACGAATACTCAGTTAATGATCCGCCTGCTTTCTTCCTGCGGGGACCCCCCCAAGGATAAAATGTCGGCTCACTCAGAGCCATTAATTCAAATGAACCAGTTTCATCCACACACCATTATTATTCCATATCAGAACATATTTCTTAAGATACGTCAAAGTGTTATCAATATAGATGGCTACTTCCTTCTTCTATAAATATGTCACCATCATTATTCCATACGCACATCTCGTATCGCCCATCCAACGTACATAACTGATTCATCGCACAAAATACCGTATTTACCCCAATGCAAGACGACTCTAATCTAAGACGACCTCCAATATAAAATATGTCTACCATGGGAAAATGTATTTCTCCAAATCTAAAATGAGGCCACCCCCCCCCAATAAATCCCAATCGCCATAAAAAAGTTCAGTGCCATCTCCATCGC
>Ga0123353_10002604_pt1 | contig 22458 bp, 16 predicted proteins | sample TergutLab28metaG_3_FD_92763 | JGI IMG/M metagenome (GOLD analysis project Ga0123353, IMG submission 92763) | Labiotermes labralis P3 segment gut microbial communities from Petit-Saut dam, French Guiana - Lab288 P3 | ecosystem: Host-associated > Arthropoda: Insects > Digestive system > Gut ... | reverse complement strand
TGTTATAGAATTCCACATCCATCCGGAGAAAGTTATTTTCAAGCCACCCATACATACTACCAAGCATATCGTTGAGTCCGGTGATGAGCGGGCAGAGCGCCCAACCTAGAGGTCCGAGATCGCAGGTAACTTCGATGTCGGGGTCGACAAGACCACCACCTGGATCACCTACTGTACCGTGCTGCGTGAAGGTGACTGCTAGAGGGACGCCGTTGTGTGTGAAGGTGATAGTGTTATCGCGTTGTGTGAGGTCGGGATTTGCTTCAACTGAGACAGCAATTCGACCACCAGAGATAGGAGTGGCGCTTAACCATTGCGGTGTGGTAGTGGCGACTGAGAAATTGCTGGTGGTAATAGGAACATCTGTGAAAGTGTTGCCGCCGTTACTGCTAAATCGGAGGGTGTACTCTCGACTTCCCGCAGCATTACTAAAGGTAATGTTGTCTTCTGGTACTAGCTGTAATATGTTGTCGGTGGCGCCGTGTTGCGAAATAGTGAAGTTTTGAGTTATGGTTTCGCCTTGTGCAGCGAGGACAGGATTAGAATTAGTCCAAGTAACGGCAACGGTGGCAAAACGGGTATTGTTATTATTAGGGGTATTAGTGGTGACAGTCACAGTGCTACCGCTGACGCTGGCATTTAGTGACCAAGCTGTGCCGGCTGCTGGAGTGACTGTGGCGGTAATACCGGTAGCAGCGTTCCATGGGCCGGCGGACCCGTTACGACTTATTTGGATAGGGAGAGCGATTGAGCTGTTATTGGCTTGAGCCATTTGTGTATTAGTGCCTGGGGGGATTCGGAGGGCGAGAGAGGGGCGTGCGTCAGCGTAATTGGGCTGACTAATAATGTAGGCTTGATGAATTGCTAGACTACCGCCTATGGTCAGAGTACATTCTCGTGTGGCGCCAGAGACGTTAGGCTGGGCGGTGATGGTAGTGCCACTAATCGACATACCAGGGCAGCTACCGTCTGCCATATTGCCGAAGAGAGAAAGGGTTACATTGGAGGAGAAGTTGTTTTCCCAGTTGGAAAAGATTCTTGCTGTGGGGTTTGCCCCTGCGAATCTCAGCGATCCGCCACTAGCGTCGACAGTAAATGTTGAGTGATTAGCGAATTCAGTATGGTTGTCTCTGACTAGACAGAAATTGCCGGTTTGACATTGGCCGGCGTCTTGTGTGACTCTTAAGGTCACGCATGTGCCGCCATCGGCAGGGCAGAACGAAATAGTTGACGGGTTACTACTATCGTGGCCGCGGGTCCGGCCTATATAAGTGTTAGCCTGGGCATATATGCGTCTGTATTCTTGTGAAGCTGGTCCGCCCCAACCCCCACTGCCCATGAGCAACCAGCCTGCATTATTATGAGTGCCATTCCAGCGGATGTCGCCAGCTCCCCCACTGGTGGACAGGCGCATATTAGTCCAGCTTCCGCTACGCATGTTAGTAGGATCACCGTTACGATTAAAGTTTATAGGATTCGGACAAGCCGTCCAACCGCCAACTTGTCCTCCGGGGGCGCACTGTAAGCTTACAGTGGCTTGTACTGCGGCTGCATCTGGGCGTGTTAGAATGTGAGCGGTGGCGAGGCCAGCTAGGGTTAGAATAGGGATAGCGATGCCTAAAATAGCTTGTAGTTTCCCGAACTTCTTTATACGAAATTGCTTAAGCTTACGCATGACATTATTATATAATGCAAGGTATGTAGAATGCAAGAGGTGTTTGCAACGTCTACTTTGGTCTCGCTCTTGCAGAGACCGTTGCCCAGAATACCAATCCAGCCACCAGTATCGGCGGCTGGGGCGGCGACTTTTCGAGTTCGCCGACTGCGACGAGTCCTTGGTTCATGCGGGGCGGCCACTCGAGTGATGCGGCGCATGCTGGTGTCTTCGCCTTCGTCAGGAATACGGGGGGTACCGATATGGCTGCCGGCTGGCGACCGCGACACGGAGAGGCGGTGTGGTATAATACACTCTATGAATGACGTTTTGGCGGGGTTGAATGGCGAGCAGCGGCGAGCTGTGGAGATTTTGGCGGGTCCGATTTTGATTTTGGCGGGCGCGGGTAGCGGCAAGACCAAAACTTTGACCCATCGCATCGCGAACTTGATTCAGCACGGTGTGGATTCACGGCGGATTTTGGCGGTAACATTTACCAACAAAGCCGCGTCGGAGATGAAGACGCGAACTGAAAGACTGCTCGGCGGCAAGGCGCCATTGCCATTTATGGGGACTTTTCACGGGATTGCGCTTAAGATTTTGCGTATTGACGGTGTGGCGTTAGGGCTAATGCCCAACTTCATCATTTATGACACGGACGATAGGCGACTATTAATTAAGAATGTGATGAAAGGCATGGGGCTGGAGTTTACCCAGAGCCAGCTGCGAGATGTGGAGAGTGATATTTCGAACGCGAAAAATCATAGTGTCGGCGTGGACGAATATTTGGCGATGGCGAATACGAGTTATGAGCAGGAAGTGGCGCAGATTTTTCGTAGCTACGAGCAGGAGCGGCAGAAGAACGGCGCGCTGGACTTTGATGACTTGCTGCTCTATTGGTTGAAGCTAATGACAGTGCCGGAAGTGCGAGCAAAATATCGGGAGAGGTTCAGGCATATTTTGATTGACGAATATCAGGACACGAATAAGATTCAATATCAGATTGTGAAGTCGCTGGTGAATGAAGAGCGGAATATTTGTGTGGTGGGTGACGACTGGCAGTCGATTTATGCGTGGCGAGGAGCGGACTACCAAAATATTTTGAACTTTGAACGGGATTTTAAGGGCGCGGCGGTTATCAAGTTGGAGCAAAATTATCGTTCGACCAAGCCGATTTTGGAAGCGGCGAATAAGGTGATAAAGGAGAATGCCAATCGTACCGAAAAGACGATTTGGACGGAAAATATCAGCGCGGTGCCGATTAAAATCCGGCGTTTTAGAACGTCGTTTGACGAGGCGCGATTTGTGGCGGATATGATTGAGATGATGACAGGTAATGGGGCGCGTTATAGCGAGTTTGCGATTCTCTATCGTATGAATTCGCAGAGTTTGCCGTTTGAAAAGGTGTTTGTGCAGCGTCAAATACCATATAAAGTTATCGGTGGGCAGAGATTCTATGACCGTTCGGAAATCAAGGATGTGGTGGCTTACTTGAACTTGCTGATGATGCCGAATGATTCGGTGAGTTTTGCGCGGGCGGTGAATGTGCCGGTGCGGGGTGTGGGGCAAAAGTCGATAGAGAAATATTTGGCGGGCGAGACCTTAAGCGGCAAAGCTGCTCGAGGGTTGGCTGATTTTCAGAAGTTGTTGGCGGACTTGCGCGAGAAGTTGGCGACGGCGCGACCGCAGGAAATTGTGCAGGAATTGGTGGATAGGTTGAAATATTTGGATTATCTCGCGACACGGAAAGATGAGCGGGCGGATGCGCGGGTGGAGAACGTGAGAGAGTTTATCCGTGAGGCGGGCGAGTATGAGTCGATGGAAGATTTTTTGGGTAATTTGGCATTGTTCGCGAGCAGCGATGAAACGATTTCGAATGAGGCGGTAACATTAATGACGATGCACTCGGCGAAAGGTTTGGAGTGGGACGAGGTTTTTGTGGTAGGGTTGAATGATGGCATTTTGCCGACGCGACGGGCGTTGGAGCAAGAGGGCGCGGAAGGGATAGAGGAAGAACGACGATTATTATATGTGGCGATGACGCGAGCGCGGCAAAAATTATATGTAACGAGCTATGAAGAGTCGTTGGGCTGGGGCGGGTCGTCCAAGATACAAGAGGCATCGAGATTTTTGCGACCGCTACTATGTAATGAGATTGATGATTCAATGACGAGTGATGAGATAGAGATTTGTTATGATGATACGCAAGAAATTTACCCTGATTGGTAGATGAAATAAAGATAAATGCGAAAAAGCCTTGACCTTCAAGTAGCTTGAGGGTCTAGACTAGTGATGTAAACGTTAGTGTTTATATAGTTATGTGGAAAAGTGCATGGAGAACAGAAGGGGTCTCGTCAAGGAAGAGGAGACGCTTGAGGTATGGCATGGTTTGGCGACTCCTAGCTTTGACGGGGCTGGTGGCAGTTTTGACCGGCTGGGCTTTTGTGGCGCGAACCGGTTTCGCGTTCCCGGATGAGGGGTATGCCATGACCGATGAAGGTGCGGCATTGGCTGAACCAAGCCAAGCGCTGGGCTATGAGGCGATGAATGTTTTGGCGCAGCATGTGGGACATCAAGACTATCAGGTTTGCTTGTTGCCGAATGCGTTTTTTGAGACAACTTGCCAGCCTTCGGGGCGACAATATTTATCGACTTTGACCGATAACATCAATTTTAAGTTTAATTACCAATTAAAGACCCACGGACCGCTGGATTATCACTACTCGCACGCTATTATTGGGCGATTGATTGTATTTGACAGGGACAATCGTGAGCGGGAGATTTATAACCAGCGCTATGTATTGCGTGAGAGTATCCATAGCGAACAATTAAATACCACAATATTGAACATTGATGAGACTTATAGTTTGGATTTCCAAACCTTCAATCGTCATGCCTTGGAGTTTAAGGACAGCAATGGTTTGGCGGGCGAGGCGATTTTGATTGTGGAGATGGCGGTGGATTTGACGGCACAAATCAGCGGTGGGCGCTCGATTACGCGCCAAGTTAATCTTGATTTCACGGTGCCTTTGACGCGACAGACATACAATGTGCGGGTGGGGCGATCGCCACAACAAGAGGACATCTTGGCATTCGTGGGTGCGGAAACAAACTGGATGAAACTTTATCGTAATATCGCGATAGGGGCGGGCGTGGCGGTGCTGTTGATGATTATAGGTTTAGCGTATAAGAAGTATCGGGCGCGACCAAAAGAGATTTGCGAGCGTTATGACCTTAAGATACACAAAGAATACGGGCGGATTATTGTTGATTTGAAAACTTCGCTCCGGATAGATGATTATAAACATCGATATGAGGTGGCGGCTTTTGAGGATTTGGTGGATAAGGCAGACAGGGTGATGCAGAATATTTTGTGTTTTAAGTTACCGAGCGGGCTTACAATGTATGCGGTGGTGGAAGGTAGCCATATTTTCTTGCATGGCTGTCCTTTTTGGAAGCCGAAACCAAACAGCACGGCGACGGCAAAAACCGGCAAAAATATCTCGATTAAAGTAACCGATAAACCAAGTTCGGAAGAAAAGGTTGATCATGAAAGAGCATAGGATAGGAGGATAGTGATGATGTGAAGAGAATAATGTAGAAGTGTGTGCAAATATTTGAAAAACGAAAGGATTAATGTGAAAAAATTGAATAAGAAATGGATAGCAGTAGGAGCATTGGCAGCGGTGCTGGCGATTGGTGGCGTGGCGTTTGCGGCGTTTAGCCAGACCTTGACCATTCGAGGTGGTGCGGCTTACGATCAGAATGCGGCGTTGGTGCGTTGGCAGATGGGTTCGATAGTTAAATCACACACAGGGGGTGGTTCGTTTGATACCAATATTGCCACCAGTGTCAGTGCGAATCAGCTGTTGATTGCGTCGTATATGGTGGAGTTCAATGCGCCAGGGTCGGCGACATTGCAAGCAACTGTCGAGAACGTGGGTTCTGAAGACGCGGAAGTGACGGCTGTTAACACGCCAAGCATTACCTGCGCGGCTCAAGGTCCGACCGACGCAACTTTCGCGGCGGCACTTTGTGGGAATGTAACCTATGTTTTCGAGTATGCGGACGGCGCTGCGATTGCGGTGGGTGACATTTTGATGGCGGACGCTACGCGGAATGTGCGAGTGGTGATAACACTATCGGCGGTGCCAACTGTAGGTACTCCCGGTCCGGTGACGATCGCGATTGGCGACCAGACGATTACCTACGAAGACGCACAATAAAGTCGAAAATAGGTAATGCCACGATTGAATAAATACTACCAGAAGATGTTAGCCGTAATTGGCGGACTCTTCGCCGTAGTATTGTTGATGGCGGTGTTTTTGCCAATCTCAATGTGGTTGGCGGCAGGAGTGAGCGTAGTGGTGCTGGTTCTAACCTCTAGAGTATTAGGGTTGGAGCCAGCCCGCGTGCGGGAGCAAATCACACTTAATGTGGTGATTGCGGTAACTTGTATTATATGGTTGGTCTTGCAGTTTTTGTTGGGCTTCGTCTTCGGACTGACAACGCGGGTTTACCCGCATAATTATTTTTTGCTTTATTTATTGCCGGTGATGGTAGTAATTGTGGCTTCGGAGGTGACGCGGGCGAATTTATTGCGGAAGAGCGGGCAAAGCAAGCTCGCAACTCTAGGAACTACACTATTAGTGACGATGATTGGCGTTTTGCCATTGCTCGCGATGACTCATTTCACCACCAATTTGCGAATGACGCAATTTGTGTTTATTAGCTTGTTGCCGTGGGTTTTTAGTAGCGTTTTTCTTTCATTCTTGGCTATCAAGGGCGGGTGGCAGGCGACGGTGATTTTTCGCGCTTTGACGATGTTGCCGGTGATGGTGTTGCCGCTATATACTAGCTTTGATGATTTTATGTCGAGTGTAGTGGGGCTGGGCTTCCCTGTCATTTGTTATTTATTAGTCTATAAGCTAGTTTTGGAACGGGCGGAGCCACTTGTTCGCAAGCGACCGAATAAAGTATTGCAAGCAGTGAGTGTAGGAGTATTTTTGCTGGTAGCGACCCTGACTACGATGCTGTTTAGCGGATTGTTTCGTTTTTACCCACTATCGATTGCGACCGGTTCGATGTCACCGCATATTCATGTTGGTGATTTTGTGATAGTGGAACGGCTCGATGATGAAGGTATCGCCGAATTGGAAGAGGGCGATGTGTTGGTATTTGAGATGACGGGACGGGTGATTGTGCATAGAATTGTGGCGGTGGGTATGGGGACGCATGGGCAGCCGACTTTTGTGACGCAAGGTGACGCGAATAATGCGCCCGATGCGTGGGTGGTGGAAAAAGAAGAAGTGATAGGCACGACGAGACTACGCATGCCGATGATTGGCTACCCGACTTTGTGGGTGCATGAGATATTGAGGGGAGCGTAAGATGCGTATGCGACGACTCGTAGGGATGATGGTGATAGTATGTGTGGCGGTGGTGAGTGCGGGGATTAGCTTTGCTAGGGTCTCTAATACCCTGCTGGTAACAGGGCATGGACAGTTTGATCCATTCGGTCCGCCGGTTTTGATTTCGAGTAGTCCGAACCGCAACCTTGAGATATTTAGGGGCGACAGTGCTTTTACGCCAGCGCAACTGACGGCGCGTATGAGTGCGCTGAGTGAATTGGATGGCGACCTGACCGCCGCCATCACGCGAGAATGCACGCGTGGTGAGACAGTAGTTGCTTGTCCGAGTAGCTGGCGAGACTGGGAGATGGGGACTTACACCATCACTTATCGCGTAAGTGATTCGATGGGGCGGGAGGCAGAGCCGATTGTGATTGAGATTGATATTTGGCAGTTTATTCAGATTGCCAATGGGCGACGGCATGGTGTGGCATTGGGATCAAATGGTTCGGTGTGGACGTGGGGTTGGAACAATAATGGACAGCGCGGGATAGGAAGTAGCAGCTCGAGCGCCGCAGGATTTCGAGCGCCGACTCGATTACCACAGAGCGCTTTTGGTAACTTGCCGGCGATGGACATTGCGACCGGGATTGACTCGTCTTGTGCGTTGAATGTGGCGGGCGCGGCGTTTTGCTGGGGCGATAACGCGAATGGACAAATCGGAGACGGTACGAGTCCGACCGACCGCTTGTCGCCGGTGCCAGTTTTGATGCCGGCGGGTATAACATTTCGCCAGATTTCGGGATCGGATGGTGGTGGCACGGTGGCCGGCGCATTTGGAGCGTTGGGGTCTGATGGCAATGCCTATACTTGGGGTAATGGTAATACTTTCGCTTTGGGAACCGGTAGCACAGCCAATCAAAATCGCCCAACCAGAATCACCGATACGGGTAATCTAGTTTATGTTTCGCAGGGGCGACGTGGTGGGGTGGCGCTGACTGACGATGGGCGGGTGATGGTTTGGGGCGCGAATACGCATGGTAATTTGGCGCTGGGAAATACAACCGCTGCCAATGCCGCGACCAGCCGACCGACGATTGTGAATGGTTTGCCGGACAATATTACTCAAGTTAGTTATGGTGGGCATGGGGTTTATGGCTTTGTGGTGGTCTTGACCGAGAGCGGTGAGGTTTGGGCTTGGGGGCGGGCGGCAGGGATCCGCGGGACTTTTACTAACCAAACCACGCCGATACGATTACCTAATGCGCCGAGTAATGTGCGATTTATTAAGGCGGGAGCGGACTTTACGCATATGGTGGTGGGGAATGATGTTTGGGGTGTGGGTTGGAATAATTTTGGTGAGACTTTTAGCGGTAATACCTCGACACAAACTACGCCGTTTCGGTCGCCGCTGGCGAATATCGCAGGTAATGTCAGTATGACGGCGGGCGGTTATGACAATGCGTTTATTCTGAGTGTGGATGGCACGACAGTTTGGGGTGTGGGCTTCTCGGACGGGCCGTCGCAATCATTTGGTAGCACGGTAATACAAGCGACTTCAACTGGGACAGCTATACCCTGGACGATAACTTCACCGCGTGTCGAGTGGCAATAATCTAAAAATCGAAACACCAGCCGTGTGGCTGGTATTTCGTGTGCTACTTTTCTTGGTGGAGCAACAGGGACGGACGTTCGCCCTAACGGGCGCCGGCTACCCGTCGCATACTCCCTATGGTCGTTGCTAACGGGCAGAGCGAACCCAGGGTTCGAATCTACCCCAAAGAAAAATAGCAGAGGGTGAACCTCTGCTACTTTTCTTGGTGGAGCAACAGGGACTCGAACCCTGGACCCCCTGCTTGCAAAGCAGGTGCTCTAGCCAACTGAGCTATTGCCCCGATTGTAAAATGTGTCTTGGTGGTTCCGGCTGGACTTGAACCAGCGACACAAGGCTCTTCAGGCCTCTGCTCTACCAACTGAGCTACAGAACCGTGGGTATAATATAGCACGCCGCCACTAAAAAAGCAAGGCTGGCGCTGATTCGAACGGTGAAGTGATATACTGATAGATATGAATATATATTATACAGATGGGAGCGCGGCACCGAACCCCGGGAATGGGGGTTGGGCGGTGGTGCTAAATGGTAAGACAGTGGCGAGCGGGGCGGCAAAGCATACGACCAATATACGGATGGAGGGCTACGCTTTGGGTGCGGCGATACAGGTTGGGGAGAAGACGGGAGAGCCTTATAAGATCGTGACGGACAGTCAGTTTTGGTGTAATGTTTTGACGAAGTGGGCGCCGGATTGGGAGCAGAGGGGCTGGAAGAAAAAGAGTCGGGGCAATATTGAGAATCTCGACTTGGTGAAGAAGCTGTTTGGCTTGTATAAGGAAGCGAAGCCGAAAATCGAGTGGACGCGTGGGCATGTGGGCGATGTGGGGAATGAGTTGGCGGATATAGCTGCCAATCGCGCACGCGAAAATGGATGAGATTGTCGAGATGCGTGTGGTATAATGGGGAGTATGAAAGACGAGGTTAAAAAGAAAAAAACGAGCGTGAAGCAACCTGCGCTCGAGCAGCCGGGCGATGTGCAAGAGCAGAGTTGGACGACGAAGTGGCTGGTAGGGATTGCGGGTATTACTTTGGTGCTGGGCTTTGCTATCGGGGTGCGATTCCCAGCGATTTGGAATGAAGTTAGACCGTTCTTTGGCTTCCAGCGGAGCGAGGCGCTGGATTTTGCGCCACTACAGGAAGTTTATGACCAGTTAGTTTGGAACTTTGACGGAGCGCTGGACCGACAGCGTTTGATTGAGGGCGCGATGCGCGGCATGGCGCAGGCGGCGGGCGATCCTTATACGGCTTACTTGACTCCAGAGGAGAATAGGGCGTTCCAAGCCAGCTTGTCGGGTGATGTAGGAGCGGGGATTGGTGTAGAGATTGGGGTGCGAAATGGACGTGTATTGGTGTTACGGACTTTGCCCGACAACCCAGCGGGACGCGCCGGAATCCAGAAAATGGACGAAATAATTGCGGTGGGCGACAGAGATGTCGAAGGTCAAGATGCGGAGATAGTGGCGGGATTGGTGCGCGGGCAGGCAGGGTCGGAGGTGACGATTACAGTGCGGCGCGGTCGGCAGACTTTAGATTTCACCTTGACGCGCGAACGTATCAATAATGTCAGTGTGATTGCGGATTATCGAGACGGTGTGGTGATTGTGGCGATGTATCGTTTTGATAGAGATACGCCGCGTTTGATGAATGAGGTGGCGCGAGAGATACAGTCGCGGAATATTATGAATGTGGTGCTGGATTTGCGCGGTAATGGTGGTGGCTATGTGCAGGTGACACAAGAAGTGGCGGGGCTGTGGCTGGCGAGTCAAGTGGTGCTGACCGAGCGGTCGTTGGTGGGTGAGAGGACATTTCGTTCGACCGGCACTCAACAGCTACTGGCGGGGCGTAATACGGCAGTGTTGATTAATGGTGGCACGGCTTCGGCGAGCGAGATTTTGGCGGCAGCACTTCGCGATCACGGAAAGGCGACTTTGATTGGCGAGGAGACTTTTGGTAAAGGCAGTATGCAGTCGCAGGTGACTTTGCGACATGGTGGCTTGCTCCGCGTCACGACGGCGCGCTGGCTGACGTCGCGAGGAGTAGATTTGAGCCAGAGCGGAATTCGACCGGATATCGAAGTCGAGTTGACCCGAGAAGATATTGATGAGATGAGAGACCCGCAGTTAGACGCGGCGCTCGAGTGGTTTAGGTAGTTGGAGGCGCCAGCCGACAGCCGTCCAAGGTACACCCGTACTCCTACTGAAGGCAAAGACTCCAGTAGCCGTAGCGTCATTCGATTGGCCGCCTCGCATGAACCAAGGAACCGCCGCAGTCGGCGAACTCGAATGGTCGCCGCCCCAACCGCCGACACTGTTGGCTGGATTGGTATTCTGGGCAACGGTCTCTGCAAGAGCGAGACCAATATAGGCATCCACACGGGACGGGTGTGGTGGGGTGGCTGTGGAAAACTCGCGAGAGAGTGAGAAAAAGTGGGAAAGGATGCTAAAAGTCTTGACATAAGCATTTTAGTGTGGCACACTGAAGGTGTATATGTAAAACAAAAAATAAAAAATGCAAACAAAAACGAAAGGTAGTATGAAAAAACAGATTGTTGGCACTGTTTTGGCAAGTGCTGTAATTCTGGCAGCTGTCGGGGCGGCCGGATTCATGAACGAGAGAATGAGCGCAGAGGGAGGAGACGCTAATTTAGAAATTAGTGTGGCGGCGCTTAACCCGAGCTATAGCATTACCGACCCACATTCCGGGGCGATTATTACCTATCCGAACTATCCTGTCGAGGTAGAAACGATTAGGATTGAAACCATGCGGTTTTATAGTTGTTTTGGTGCTGCGATGATTGCGACTTGTGGAGATTACGACGGTGGTGACGGTGTCGGCTTTGTTTCTTCCCAAGATGTTGCCAACCCTGATATTTGGTCGACTTTGTTTTTCGACCCTAACTTTAATATGACGGAAGAGGGAGAGCATCGAATTGGCGTTATCGGCTTTAACGAAGTTGGCGGTGTCCTTACAGCGGTTGACCTAGGACGGTGGGTAAATATTTTCATCGTTAACCCAGATGGACCAGAGCCAGCAGCCCCCGGTATGATTGTCCACGAAGTGGTTGGCGGAACGCTACTTCCCGGAGGCGTGTGGGAGCTGCCACATGATAGCGATTGGTTTGATGTAATCCTGTCTTATAACGACATGCAGAGCATCGATTCGGTAACGATAAATGGTGTGGAAGTGCCGTTTAGCAACTGTGCGATTTCGATTGAAGCGTCCGGACAGCTGACTTGCCGTATCGATAAGAGCGAATATGCGATGGATGATGAAGAAGGCCGAGCTACGGTTGTGATATGTGGAACAGGTGTAGATGGGACGCGAGTGTGTGTAACGATGCAGGCGATTGACCCAGATGCGATTGATGTGCCAGACACCGGTGTGGGTGGTGGCTTCCTACTGATGGCGAACGAAGATGCTTTCTTGGCGGTTGTAGTAGCATTGCTAACGATGGGACTAGCGACAGTATATATACTCTTCCGTCGCGCATCTCGAGCTTAAAGCTTAACGGAAAAGAGCTGGGTTGGAGTAAGTCCGACCCAGCTTTGGTGTATAATTAAGATATGAAGTTGAATGCGGAGCAACAAGCGGCGGTTGAAGCAGTGGAGGGTCCGGTATTGGTGGTGGCAGGCCCTGGAACCGGCAAGACGCAGTTGCTGGCGGCGCGGGTGCAGAATATCTTGGAGCAGACTGACGCGGACGCAAGTAATATTTTGTGTTTAACCTTTACGAACGATGGGGCGCGGAATATGCGGGAGCGGCTGCGGAGCTTGATTGGTGAGGCGAGCTACAAGGTGACGGTGAGTACTTATCACGAATTCGGGCAGACGATTTTGCGAGATTACCCGGAATATTTTTTGGAGCGACGCTATTTGACGCTGATTGATGACTTGAAGGCGTATCAAGTTTTCAATGGGCTGGTGGAGGAGATGAGCTACACTAATACTTTGCGCTACAAGGAATGGAGCGGGGTAAAAGCGTTGGTGAGTGATGTGAAGCGGGCGGCGCTCTCGCCGGAAGATTTACGACGAATTGTGGCGGAAAATGAGGCGGTAGCGGAGACACTAGCGCGGACGGCGAATGAGATATTCCCGCCGCGGATGTCGAGTAAGTTGGCGCAAGTGTTGCCGATGTTTGCGCGCTGGAAGGCGGCTTGTAGTGCCGCGATTACTGAACCGACATCGCCTCTGGGGGCGATGGTGCCGTCGCTCGCGCAAACTTATTTGGTGGGGCTGGAACAGGCTTGGGAACAGGCGGAGGCGACGGGTAAGACGACACCGCTATCGAAATATAAATCGAGTATTATGGAGCGGGTGGATGAGCAGTTTAGGCTCAAAGTGCGCAAGAGTAACGAGCGACTATTGGCGCTGGCGGAAGTTTATGAGCGGTATAATAATGTGATTCGGACGGAGGGGCTGTATGACTATGACGATATGATTTTGGCGGCGATTCGAGCGTTGGAACAACATGATGATTTGCGGGCGGAGTTGCAGGAGAAATACCAATATGTGTTGTTGGACGAATACCAAGATACAAATGTGGCACAGAGTCGAATTGTGGAGTTACTACTCGACAATCCAGTTTGGGAAGGGCGACCGAATGTCTTGGCGGTGGGCGATGATGACCAAGCGATTTATGCGTTTCAAGGGGCGCTGGCGTCGAACTTGACGGATTTTTACCGTCGGTATCGGGACGTGCGATTGATAAACTTGAGTAAGAATTATCGCTCGAAGGCACCGATTGTGGGTTTCGCGGCGAGCTTTCGGCAGACGATAGCGGATAGTGTTTACAAGGGATTGGCGGGAGAAGACAAGGAATTGGTGGCGGTGAGTGATTGCGGGGGCGCTAAATTGGAGCGGATTGATTTTAAGAGCGATGTGGCGGAGCGTAACTGGGTGGCGACGCGGATAAAGGAGTTGCTGGCGGAGGGAGTTAGTCCGAGCGAGATTGCGGTTTTGGCACGGCGGAATGCTGAACTGGATAGTATAGCGAAGCATTTGGGCGGTGTGAAGGTGCGCTACGACAGGCAGAATGATATTTTGACCGAGCAAAAGATAGTGCGGGAGTGGTTGGATTTGTGTCGTCTTTTGGTAGCAATTCGGGACGGCAGTCGTGAAGAGAGTGTGGTAGCGGCGCGGGTGTTTTATGCCGAGTATTGGGGCTTGCCGGTGGCGGAACTATATAAGCTGGCGCGGGTGGCGCGGGAGGCGGGGGGCTGGATAGCGGCGATGCTGGCTGGTGAAAACGAGCAGTTGAAGCGGGCGGCGGAAGAAGTAGTGGAGCTATCGGGACGGCTAGTGGAAGTGCCGCTTGATGAGGCGATTTATGAGTTGTCCAAGGTGATAAAAGTAACTGATACGGAGCTTTACACGCTGAATGCGGGGCTGTTGATTTTGCAGGGCGTGGGGTTAGCGAACTTGCGCGATTTGGTGCGCTACGTTGATTCGATGATTGCGGCGGAATTGAACTTGTTGGATAAAAGCCCCTATCGGGCAGCGACGGAGGCGGTGAGTTTGCTTTCGGCGCACAAGGCGAAAGGTTTGGAGTTTGGCACGGTGTTTGTGATAGGTGCCCACAACTCAAATTGGGTGAAGTCGGGGAGCAAGCGTAGCTCAACACTGCCACCGAATATGCAGGCGATAAATCCGTCGGGCGATAGAGATGACGACCAAAGGCGACTACTATATGTGGCGGCGACGCGGGCGAAAGACACGCTATATATCACGCGGGCGAAGACGACTTTTGATGGGGCGAGGGATTTTCTGCCAATCGAGTATTTGGATGAACGTGATGATGAGGGGCGGACTATGGCGTTTGCCCTGCCCGATGGCTACAGGGAAGTGAAGATAGGTGAGGGCGCGGACGAACAGCCGGTGGCGGTAGTGTTGGCGGACGAGGTGAACAGACTTAAGATGAGTCCGGATTTAGCGATTATTGCGGAACAATTTACCGCTGATTATGTGTTGACGGCGACTGATGTTAATAATTTTGTTGATAGCGAATATGGTGGGGCAGAGAGGTTTTATCGTGAGCGGGTGTTGGGTTGTCCGAGTGCGCCGTCTCGGATGATGATTTTTGGTAATCTGGTACATGCGGTATTGCAAGATGTGGCGGAGGCAGCTAATTATGGCAAACAGCTGACGATGGAAGCGGCGACAGAGCGCTTTTTGGTGGCGCTGGAAGGGACGCGGGGGTTGTCGGAGAATGATAGGCGCTTACTGAAGGAGCAAGGGGAGTATGTGTTGCCGCTGTATTTGGCGGCGAATGCCGGACTGATGACGCAAAAGGGCGCACAGACCGAGAGATGGTTTCGGCGTGAGAAGCAGGGTGTGCGGATGAAAGGCAAAGTGGACAGAGTGGAGAAAGACGGCAAGACGCGGACGGTGGTGGATTTCAAGACGGGCAAGGTGAGTGGGGCGACGGACGACAAGACCTATCGGGCGCAGGTGCAGCTGTATTTTTATAAGATGTTGGTGGAGAGTGAGGCGGGCTTGGCAGTAGCGAATGGGCGGGTAGAGTTTGTGTCTGCCGATGCCGACGGTAAAGTCGGTCGGGCGCTCGAAGTTGAGTTTAGTTCGGAGGAAGAGGCGTTGGTGTGGCAGTTGGTGCAGTTGATTTGGCAGCGGATTATGAAAATGGATTTTCGGGAAGTGCCGGACGTTGGGCAGACGAAAAGTTTTCAGGAGTTTTTGACCAAGAAGATTGCGGCGCTGGGCTAGTTCCCTGCTCGTAAACCTTGACTATGTTTAATGCTTACGATAAAATAATGGTATATCATGGGAATAGCAGAGAGGGGTATTGATGTCTAGAATAAACACTAACTTGGGGGGGGGCATTAGGAGGTTGTAGTTACGCTTCTGTTCGTCGTATAGCATCCGCTACCCTAATAGTAGCGGCGTTTTCATTATGTGTCGGTATGATAGCGGACGGAATACGTCCGACTCATGCCAACCCTAATGTGGTTAGTATCGGGGCATTGAATAGTATGGGGTCGGTGTCGTTAACGATGGCGCAATGCGCTGCAAGTAGCGAACAAACAGCCTTTGACGTTACTAATAGCGAGCTAGCGATTGAAGTTCGCTCCGGCTCGATTGCCAGTAACTGTCTGCGCGTCCAGCCAGCTACGGAAAGCCAATGGGGCTATACCCTAACTCTTGAAGGTCCGAATAGCGGCAACCTGATTTACGAGGGGCAAGCTATCGGTAGTATAAGCGGAACTATCGAGACTCCAGTGGTGTTTACTGGCAATGCGTTTAGTAGCGAATGGGGGTTTGCGGTGGTAGCTCGGCCTTTTGCGGCGCTCCCAGGGTTTGATTATCTTGGTATAGATCATGGCTTTGACCCTGACTATCCTATCCTTGGTCCGAGCAACCTGACAAATAATAGCGTCTATGCCGCTGTCCCCACTGTCGCTACGCCCATTGCTAGGACGGAAACAGCTAGTGTGCCTATAAGCCCATTTAATTTTGATATCTATTTTGCCGTTTCAACCGGCCTCTACACGCCGACCGGTCTATATGAAGGTAGTGTAACTATTGCCGCTTTTGCCAATGCCGCGCCGCCACCGCTTTTTATGCAGGAGCTAACAGCCGCTAACTGTCCTTTAGAGAGAACTATGGCAATAGACGCAAGGAACAATGCTACCTATTGGGTCAGGAAGATCCCTGGCACGGGAGCTGGTGGCACCGACTTATGTTGGATGGAGACTAACCTTGCTTATGCGGGTGGGGGTGATAATCAGTTTGGGGATGTATTAACTTTAGGGCTTACACAGGGCATTGGTGGTGTGAACACGGCGATGGGGCAAGCTTGTTACGGTGATAATGGTAGCCTCGATGTTTACGGGCTGGGCTGTTATTGGGTGCCGACTGGCGCCAATGTTACTACCGCGCCGAATCCACCCTCTACCTCAACCGACGGTGGTGTTACAAATCCGCAATATGGCTATCTCTATAACTGGTGTGCGGCGATGGGGAGACAATCCGCCGCTTGTCAGGTTGGCACCCCTACCGTTAACCCTAACGTCAACATCTGCCCACTTGGTTGGCGATTGCCGACCGGTGAACCAACTACCGGTGAGTTTACGCTGCTTAATAATACTGTTAATGGTGGTTTGACCAACTCTGACTCTGGCCTGTTAACCGCTAGCTCCTTGATGCGTAGCGGCTGGTTCAGCGGTGGCGGCTTCGGCGATGTCGGCGCCAATGGCTACTACTGGTCATCTACTGCCCTCAGTGCCACCAACGCCCACGCGCTCTCCTTCAATGTCGCCGGCGTCTGGTCGGCGAACGAAGTCAGCAAGGGCGGTGGCCTTGCCGTTCGTTGTGTCGCAGATTAATCCAGCGCGCCAGCCGATATTCGGACCGGCCTGCCCCGCGACCCTACCGAAGGCAAAGACTCCAACAATCGCAGCGTCATTCGAGGCGCCGCCTCGAAAGAACCAAGGAGCCGCCGCAGACGGCGCACGCGAAGCGTCCCCGCCCCAACTACCGGCAGTGGTGGCTGGATTGGTATTCTGGGCAACGGTCTCTGCAAGAGCGAGACCAAAGTAGCCAACAAGAAAAGACGCGCTTGATTCAGTACAGTATCTCACGCGTCTTTTGTAATTCTAGTATAACATGCCACTCATAGGATTTCAAGTACTTTCCCGTCTTTTGTTATAACTGCCACTCTTCTAAACCCATGATTGCCAGCCGAGAGATAGTGATTAAGTCTCGACAACGCCCTGACTTGGTGTAACTTCATGCGGCTAAAGTCAAGAATTATATTTTGCGATTGTTTTTTCGCAGTTCGCATATTGTTATCAATAGTCTTCTTGCCGTTTCCTAAAGGACTTTTTAACTCCCATCGTGAGCCAGCTACGTTTAGATCGGGGGTCTTATGGGCTTCTTGGCGTAAAAAGGTAACATTTGCCTTGAAATACAGATTAGCCATAATCAGCGCCGCCCGCATTTCGTGGTCTTTTGGGCGGTCAACTATGTCAGTAGCGACAATCACTTGATATTTCATTACTAAAATGAGTTTATCATAGAGGTGATATTTTGCAAGCATAAGAGTTTTTATATAAGCTGCCAACAACCCGCGCGCCAGCCGACAGCCGTATCGGTACCACCCGTAAGCCTAGCGAAGGCAAAAGCTCCAGCACCCGCAGTGTTAGCCGAGTGGCCGCCACGCACGAACCAAGGAGTCGCCGCACTCGGCGAATGCGAGAAGTCGCCGCCCCAGCCACCGGTCAGACTGTCGGCTGGATTGGTATTCTGGGCAACGGTCTCTGCAAGAGCGAGACCAAAGTAATGCGGGACGTGGTTACTCGTAGCGGATGGCGTCGATTGGGTTTTGGCGGGCGGCACGGCGGGCAGGCAGAGTGCCGGCAATAAAGGCGATAAGCATAATCAAGAAGATGATGCCGAGAATCTGTGGAGCGCTAAATTCGATGAGGGTGAATCCGGGGAGGTTGGCGAGGAAAGTGTTATTGGCAATATTATTGCCGATGCCGCGGGCGACAGATGCAGCAATGATACCAACCATCGAGCCCCAGAAGCCGAGCATGATGGCTTCGGCGGAGAACATCAAGAAAATCTTGCTGCTCGACAGCCCCATAGCTTTCATCAAGCCGATTTCGCGGGTGCGTTCCTGTACTGCCATAAAGAGAGTATTAACTATACCAATGCTGGCCGCGAGCAAGGCGATGGCGCCAAAGACGTTAAGGATAGTAGTGATGGCATCGAAGATGGACATGACCATACCGACCTGTTCGGCGATAGTCATGGCTTGAAAACCAGCTTCGCGGAGCTTGGCTTGAATGGCGGTGATTTCGGCATCGGTGGCGCTTTCGGCGACTTCAATGACGGCAAACATATAGTCGCGGCTAGGGCGGAACTCATCGGGGATTTCCGAGAACATCAAGTTCTGAATGGCATTAGCGGCGGCGAGGTTGATGAAGTTGGCGCCCATACTGACCACGCTACGATTCTGCACTCCAACTACTGTAACATCGAGATGTTTAGTCATCTCGGGGGCGGAATCTTGCATTTGCTGGACACGAATGCCGAGGCGGACGGTGCGGCCCAAGATAGTTTCATCGGTGTAGCCGAGGACTTCGGCGTAGTCGGGCGCAAGGATGATTTCCGGTGTGTTGCGATCATTGTTGACGGTGCGACCGCTAATCATGTCAATGTTGAGGCGGCTGCTCGGGAAAACTTGGAGGGAGATGTCGAAGCGTTTGTCATTCTCGAACGATTGGATGTAGCGGGCGGAGACCATCGGTAGTCCGATGGCGCGTTCGACACCCTCGATGTTGCGGAGAGTTGCGAGGTCATCTTGAGTAATTCGTTGGAAGACCGGCGTGGCATCGGGGTTGAATTCGGCTGGCCCACTACTACCCATGCCAAAGGAGATGTTGGTTAAATCCTCGCTGGTTTTGATGACTTCGAGGTAGCCTTGACCGCCGACATTGGCGACTTGAGCATCGACGTAACTATTGACACCGTAGTTGATGCCGTTGTTAATGATAATCGTGAACGAACCGACAAAAATGGCGATGATGGTGAGGAGGGAGCGGAGTTTATTACGGAGGAGGTTGGCGTTCGCGGTGCGGAGAATGTCTAGAATATTCATTTCTTGCCTTTCTTGGTGGTTTTCTTATTGGTGCTGCGTTTGGTCGCTTTCTGGGTGTCGGCGACAATCTCGCCGTCTTTGAGATAGACGCGACGCTTGCATTTGGCGGCGATGTCTTCATCATGGGTAACGATAATTAGAGTAATGCCCTGCTTACGGTTGAGGTCAAAGAGGATTTTTTCAATGATGGCGCCGGTAGCGCTATCGAGATTGCCGGTGGGTTCGTCGGCGAAGATGACGCTGGGGTTGTTGGCGAGGGCGCGGGCGATACAGACGCGTTGCTTTTGCCCGCCGGAGAGGTCGTTGGCTTTGTTGCGGGCTTTATCTTCTAGCCCAACTGCGGTGAGGGCTTCCATAGCGCGGCGTTTCCTGCCCCAAAAGCTCTGACCGGAAATGACGAGTGGGAGCATGACGTTATTGAGGACGGTGTCGTTGGCATTGATGAAGAATTGCTGGAAGACAAAACCGAGTTCGCGGTTGCGGGTTTTGTTGAGATGGCGGCTGCCAAGCTTGCCGATGCGTTCGCCGTTGAAATAGAGTTCGCCTTTGGTCGGCGCGTCGAGGAGGGCGAGGGTGTGCATGAGGGTGGATTTGCCCGAGCCGGATTTGCCGATGATGGCGACGCTCTCGCCGCGGGTGATTTGGAGGTCGATGTTCTTAAGAGCGGTGAATTTGTGGCCACGCTTCTTGCCGTAGGTCTTGGTGATGTTGCGAGCGTCGATGACGAGAGGCGTTGCAGTTTTTTTCGAGGACTTTGCCATGGTTATTTTGCCTGTTGGTTCCAGCGAGCGATGGCTTCTTTAATAACTTTTTTCGCCTCGTCGATACCCTCAAAGCTTTTGACGACGGTGGTGCCCGGCTTTTTGAGGTCTTTGTAGTGGCTGAAGTGGAAATTGAGCTGTTCGATGAGTTTTGGTGGCAAGTCCTCAAAGGTCTCGTAGATGTTGCCTTGGTTGCGGTCGTCGGCAACGACAGCGATGATTTTGTCATCGACTTCGCCGTCATCTACGAATTTCATGACCCCGAGGATTTTGGCGGTGGTGAAGGTGCCGGTAGTAAGCTGGAGTGGCGAGACTAAAAGCACGTCTAGCTCGTCGCCGTCTTCGTCGAGAGTCTGGGGAATGAAGCCGTAGTTGGTGGGCTTGGCGAAAATGTCGGGTTCGACGCGGTCAATCATGAACAGTCCGAGGTCGCGGCGGAACTCGATTTTTTGGGTGCTGCCCATGGGAATCTCGACGACCACGGTGATTTCACCGTCCGTGTAGTCCCCAGGGGTTAAAAGTTTGTTGAAATCCATAATTTCTCTCCTATTATGTCTTTGTTACACTCATATCCTACTCGCTCCTGTGGAAAAAGTCAATGGGGGCGTCCAAGGCTTAAAGACCTTTAAGGTGGTGAGGGGGCGCCAGCCGAAAGCCATATCGGTGCCACCCGTAGACCAATTGAAGGCAAAGACTCCAGCACTCGCAGCGTTATTCGATTGGCCGCCTCGTGCGAACCAAGGATTCGTCGCACGCGGCGAATGCGACCGGTCGCCACCCCAGCCACCGTTGTCAGCGGCTGGATTGGTATTCTGGGCAACGGTCTCTGCAAGAGCGAGACCAAAGTAGAATGACTAGAAGGTGGGGTTGTGTGTGGGGGAGTATATGTTATAATAGGGGAAGTATGATTACGTTAAAGGATGTCAGTAAACGATATGGCAAACTGAAGACGGACGAAGCGCCGGCTCTGGATGGTGTGAATTTGCATGTGGATCCGCGGGAGTTGGTGGTGATTGTGGGGTCGAGTGGTTCGGGTAAATCGACACTGCTGAAAATGATTACGCGCGAAGAATTGCCGGATAAAGGCACGATTATGGTGGGCGGTATCGACTACGATACCCTGTCGAAAAAGCACATTCCGCATTTAAGGCGGCGGATTGGTGTGGTGTTTCAAGATTTCAAGTTATTGCCGGACCGCACTGTTTATGAAAATGTGGCTTTTGCGCTAGAGATTGCGGGGCACACCAATGCCGAGACGCGGAATATCGTGCCACGAGTGTTGGAGCTGGTGGGCTTGCTGGATAAGATGAATAAACTACCGGCGCAATTATCGGGTGGTGAGAAGCAACGCGTGGCGATTGCGCGGTCGGTGGCACGACAGCCGCGGATTCTGATTGCCGACGAGCCGACCGGTAACTTGGACAATAAGAACACTTGGGAAATTGTGGATTTGGTGAAGAAGATAAACGAACTGGGGACGACGGTGCTATTTACGACACACAACTTGGAAATTGTGCATCGGCTGAATGCGCGGACGGTGCGGATTGAAGATGGGCGAGTGGTGGCCGATGTGCCGCGCGGGAAGGTAGTGAAATAATGGCAACGCGAAAAGTGAAGAAAACTCCAGAGATTAAGAAGAATCTAAAGGCATTGACGAAGACGCAGTCGCGACCGATGTTGCAGTTGTCGCGTCAGATGAAGTATGGGGTGAAGTCATTTTTGCGGAACTCGTGGCTGTCTTTGGCGGCGACGTTTGTGATGATTATGGCGTTGATGATTGTGGTGGTGGCGTTGGTGTCGCGCGACATTCTGAATAACACGCTATACGACATTCGCGAGAACTTGACATTTTCGGTGTTCTTGGAACATGATTTGGGGCGCGACCGTGTAGAATTGGCGGCGGAGCGAGTGCGAGAGTTGCCGAGTGTGCGCTGGGTTGGGCTGATTTCACCAGAGGAAGCGATGGAGCTGTATAGGTTAGACCCGCAGAACGACCAAGATATGATTGACGCGTCGTTTGAGGCGCAGAATCGGTTTCCGTGGATTATGCATATACAGGTGACGGACCCAGAGCAGACGGAAGAGGTGGAGATGTTTATTCGGACGGACGCGAGTATTCGGGGGCTTCTGGATGAGAGTCGCCCACCGTCGTTTGAGGGCGAGAAGCGTGAGATTATTGATAATATAGCGCGGACCACGAGCTTTGTGGAGCGAGTGGGGTTGGCGGCGAGCTTGCTGTTTATCGGTGTGGCGATTTTGATTGTCTTTAATACGATACGGATGGCGATTTTCAATCGACGGGAAGAGATTTATATGATGCGACTGGTTGGCGCGTCGCATGGATTTATTCGTGGACCGTTTATTATGGAGGCGATGATTTATGGCGTGCTGGCGGCGGTAGCGACTGCGATTTTGGCATTTTCGTTGTTTAATGGGTTACGTTCGTATTTGGAGGATTATGGT
>Ga0123353_10002603_pt1 | contig 22459 bp, 18 predicted proteins | sample TergutLab28metaG_3_FD_92763 | JGI IMG/M metagenome (GOLD analysis project Ga0123353, IMG submission 92763) | Labiotermes labralis P3 segment gut microbial communities from Petit-Saut dam, French Guiana - Lab288 P3 | ecosystem: Host-associated > Arthropoda: Insects > Digestive system > Gut ... | reverse complement strand
CGACAGACTGATACGCTCACCTTCGACACAAAGGGGACGGGATTTCGCGATAATACTGAGATGTCTCTCTGACAACGGTTACATGGTGGAATGGCGTGTCATCAATGCCGCAGAGTACGGGGAGCCGCAGAAGAGGCGCCGTACGTTCATTTTCGCTTACAGGAACGACACCGCGATGTACGAAAGGTCGGCGGATAAAGAGTTTGAGGACATCGTGATGAAAGAAGGTTTCTTCGCCAAAGGGTTCCCGATAAAGGGGCCGACCGCAGGGAGGTCCAAGATCCTCTCTGTAAGCAAAAAAAAGTATCCGTCCCTCATTGATATCTCGAATGATTTCCAAGATACATTCTACAACGGAGGGGTGATGAGGAACGGCGAGATCTACACGAGGAGTTGCGACCCGGATCACGACGGAGAGCGGATGACCTTAGGGGACATCCTATCTGGATCGGTTGATGAAAAGTACTTCGTGACCGATGTCGAGAAATGGAGATATATGAAAGGCAGCAAGCGTGAGGAACGTACACGGAGTTCCGACGGAGGGATATACTATTACTCTGAGGGAAGCATACCGTTCCCGGACAGGCTCGATATACCGGGTCGCACGATGCTGACGAGCGAGGGGAAAGTGAACCGCAGCAGTCATATAATAAAGGATGGCGACGGATTCAGGATCTTGACCCCCGAGGAATGCGAACGTCTGAACGGATTCGATATCGGTTGGACGGATACAGGTATGCCGGAATCCGCCAGATATTTCACGATGGGCAATGCGCTCGTCGTACCGTTGATCGAAAGGATGGGAAGAGTTCTGGATGAACTGTTGTGAATCTCCTCAGACGACGATTTATCGATTCCGAACCGGTCTGATCACGGCTTATAACCGTGATCCATGAGTTTTTCCCTTATCTCCAATATCACCACAGATTGTTTTTCAGACGGTAGTGATCTCGCCCCCTTATCGAAGGCCTTTTCCAATATAGAACGCTCTCTTCCATCTAACATATGGAATTCAACACCCCATTCACACATTTTCTTCCAATACGGAGGACCTTGTTTGACCACTTCGATCCGGGCACCGACCTTTGCCTTCTCTATCTGATCTTTCTTGGCTGTTTTCTGCCGCCAAACGTCGACGCTCTTGCGTATGAAGAGACTATCGATCTCCGGTCTGAGAAGAATCTTGATTCCTTTGATCTTATCCCAGCATTTGGTCTTTTTGCACCATGATCTCACATTGGCCTCTTCTTTATCCTCATTTATAGATCTGTTCACTTCTTTGGCGATCTCCATCAATTGATCGATCAATACGTTCGGGATCTTTTGATCCTTCCATACCCTATTGAGATCGAATGTCTTGTCTGCTTCTCTGACCATATTGAAGAATTTGGAGAATGTGTAGGACACGGTCTCGATCTTCGCCCCGGTCTGATACCAGTCCTGTTTTGAGACGTTATCATTTATGGCTTTGTATATTATCCCGAGAGCGACCGTTTCTTCGAAATATGTCTTGTTATAGTCTGCTCCGAGATTGCCCCATTTCTTCGTCACCTCTTTCGACAGTTCCCTGAGTGCCCATCCTTGGACCAGATAGAACGGACATTCTATGTAACTCATACGATAATAGGCGAGTTCCATTTTTGTGAACACCTGTTCCTTCGGGTAGCTGAGTTCGAATTGCTTCCCGCCCTTTGCCTTATCTTGACGATATTGTCCTCTGACGCGTTCGTAATACCATTTCTTAGGATATGCAGCACCCACGGCAGTGGGTGGAAGAGAGGTCCTAGACAGAGTCTCCATCCTCACATGGAACGGATGGTTAGAGAAGAAGTCAGCTTCCGTAACGTTGTTATTCGTGTTGGCGGACCTTGATATCCGAGGTACGATATCCCCTGCATCTTCGATGGGGATCACTGATATCTTCATAGGTACGAATATCTGTGATATGTCCGCTTTGTCCTTCTTCCAGGCCTCATATATCGACACGGTCGTCTGACCTCCGTTCACGATCTGCAGGGATGTCATGGCTGTCATCATTTTCTTTCCGCTCCGATCCTCCACTATGAGGTCGGTCGCTGTTGCCGTGATGCCGTTGTTAAATGAGAAGAACATGTCCGGTTCGTTCATTATTGTCGCCCTTATGTTCTTGTTGGCCTTGGTCTTCGTGCTTAAGAATGATCTCACATTCGATTCTAGAAGTCTGCTACCATACCTTTCGTACAACGCCGCCAAAGTCGTGCCAGGGACTACGCAAAGGTAGGATTCGTACTTCGGACCTCTCTCGGTAGCGGATGCGCTTAGACACGGTATCCCCTCTGTTCCGAGATCGTTCATATCTATGAGTATCGTATCAGGCCCATCTTTCGATATCTCAAGATCGCAAAGATTCGTTATGTCCCATAATGATGGTACCATCATCTTCCCGTCGATGTCATTCACACTGATCTTATCCATCTTATCGCTTCTTGAAGAATCGGACAGCACCAGTATCTGGTACCTCTCCACAGTAGGGTGTATTTCCGCGATATATCCTGCAAGTTCGAACGCTTCTTCGCTTTCATCTATGTTCTTTTGGAGCGAACCGTCGATGGCGCTTTCGATGAACGCCTTTGCACGATTGGCGACCTTTTCTACATCCACTCTCGATATACTTTGCATATCCGCGGATCCTGTGAACGAACATACCATCACAGAGAAGGTCTTGTCGTCATCATCGAAACTGTATGCATCGATCTCCACTCCTTTTCCGTTGGCCCCCGCATTCCCTTCATAATGGCACGGAACATATTGGAATATCACCTCTGACTCTATGAGAGAATCGAGGACGTTCCTGACGAACTCCGATCTGTCAAAATTAAGATGTGCCTCTGCACTGGCGCCGACCCTCTGAAGGAGCTCCGCTCTGAATACATCTAGATCCATTTACCTCACCATAAAGTCACATATAACATCCAAATTGATCTCATACACCGCTTCCGAAACACCGGTCTCCACTTTAGAACGGCAGAGTCTGGGGAATCCTTCCCTTACCTCATATTCTGTTATGCTGACCAGCTCAAAACCGTATCTGTCATAATCTTCTGAGCATCTGAATCCGATGTTCTCAAGTGCCACATGGAAGTAACACTGGTAAAGCGGCGAAAGTCGGTCCATTATGTCCTCGTAGACCATGTTTACCGTGAATCTCGCCGCAGATGTTCCGGCGCTGTCCCTTACCTTGACGACCACAAAACGTCCTGTATCATCCCTGTCAAGCTGATCCAATGACGTTACTTGTGCCGCCTTCTTCCCATCCGATATCGTCTTTACCTCGTACCACATATCGGGGCATTGGAAATCCTGTTTCATCCCGAGCGGCCCCGTCCATGAGTGTATGGCCGTGTCCAACCCATATCTTAATGATATGGTGTCTCTGAGGAATAACAACTCTCCTATCAATCCCTGAATGCGTGCCTTGTCCAGAGGATCCCTCGCGGTCATGAACATATCCTTCCATTTCAGATACTGTACCGCTACGAGCTCTGTTCCGATCTTCGGATCCGCATGCCGCGTGGAATCGATCATATCCTTACAGAATGCGGCAAAATTCCCGACGTGTCCTTCTTCTGTAAGGTCAAAAGAGAGTACCCATTTCTCATCGTTCCTCTTGCCAGTGGATACTTTTATTCCCTTGGTCGATCTCAATGATTTCGGCTCCGTCTCAGATATGAGTGCTAACGACGTAGGAGGTTTCGCATCATTCATCCTCCAAGAAAGCGGGTGTGTGTAATCCACTTCCTTGTATAGCGTACCTTGATCACTCATCAGATATCACCTCATCGTCCTGGTCCTCGCCTATCTCTTGCCACCTTTGGTATATCTTGTTGGCCTTGACACGTATCATATATTTCTCTTCGTCACCCCTTCCGACCAATGGGAAACCTATTGAAAGAGCGGTAATCGTCAACCCTTCGGTCCTATCACGGACCTCCTTCTTTCCTCCCTCATCTCCTGATACTTCTATCGGGAATATCAAAAGCAGAGGGCGTCTTTTCTCAGCGCGAAGATATGTGAGTTCGGAATAGACATTGAATTTTTCCTCTACCTTTCTGTCCATACGGAAATCTTCCTCGAGCTGCTCTATCCTCTTGCTGTCATATTCGCCGTTGGCATCGTATATCCCCTCTTTGAAATAGCGAGGGGCCATCATCCTTGCTATCCTCATGACATCAGGTATATCGGACACAATCTCCGCTTTTCTGCGGACCTTCCCTCGCGTTTCGGTGGCACTTCCCCATTTCGGTATCGTTCCTTCCCCCTCGCCGTGAATTACTGTTATATCCCATTCTTTGAACTCATCTCCTCCGTCATCGATCAGTTTGGCCAGCGCATCCACGTCGAACTTATAGTTGGAGGCAGGGGACCTGAATCTTCTCATTATCTGGATGACATGGTCTTTCGACACCTTTCTCCAAACATAGTTCTCGGTCTTGTTATTCCACCACGCCTTTATCCCCGAGCTCTCGACCTTGGATATCGCGTCCTCGATCATGGTCATGTTCGCTTTGACATTCTCGGGGTCCACATAAACGTATTCGGTGCTTATGATCTTGCCGTTCACACTTTTGGTTATATAATCGTTGGAGGCCGTACGCATCTTGTTACGGGCGGTGATCATAAGTCCGTTTATATCATTCATGACGGCAAACCCGAAATCCTTCGGTGTCCGTTTTGTGATGCGCATGCACTCGAACTGTCTTTTCAGGTCCTCGGTCGCCTCGGATATCTCAGAGTACCATACTTTGCTGCTTTCTGTCATCCACACTCTGCACAGATCCAGATATCCGGGCCTGTATCCGAACCAACGCCCCATCTGCATAAGCGTGTCATAGCTAGCAGACCTCCTGTAGAAGTAACTTATGCACAGTCCTTCGAGCGTCAACCCTCTGGATAGGCTGTTCCCGCCTATCGCTATCAACCTTAACCCGTCCGGGGTGTCCTTGTAGTTGAGCGTGCTTGCACCATTCAGGCTGTTCACCGTTCGTACTATGATTGATTTCGAGACACTGTCCAGTCTCGATTGTATCTCCTTCCAGCTGAAGCCGCAAGCATGATACTCTTTATCGAATGTTCCTTTAAGACCGCGTATCACATGATCCTTCAGCGCCTCCTCAACAGGCAGGCGCGAATAGACACCTATCCTCTGACCGATATCGTGCATCTTCTCTCTTACCAATCTGCCCATCGATTCCTGAACGTTCGTGAACCTGCTGACATTGATAAGCATGGACATGTGTTTCTTAGAATCGCCTCTGAGGTCCCGTATGGAGCAAGAGAGGATGAAACAGTTCAGCGCTTCCTGCAATGTTGCAGGGATCGAAGGTATGACATGATGACTATCATGTTTGTACGGTATCTCCGGAAGTCCGTATTTGCCCGCATCGATGATGCGGACCATATTAGCGTTTTCCGCTTTCCCCTCATCGAGACTGTATATACTCTCCGGGCCCACGTAATTGCTCGGGGATCTGAGACAATATATGAAGTCACGCGGGAAGAGATCCTCCTCTGCATCTGGATCTATGAATATGTTCGCATATGGTGTTGCGGTGAAACCTACGTACGTGTTCTTTCTGAATCGTCCGAGCAGATCGCGGATCTCCCTGTTGATCGCCGTCACATTGTCATGTTCCGCCGTATTCACAGATGCATTATCCGCTTCATCATCAATCAGAAGTAACGCAGGTTCCTCTATCTGCCGTCCGTCGTTCGTTGTCCTCAACCAGTCATTGAGATTCTTAAGAACGCTTTTGTTCTTTTTTATGACGAAAAGGATCGGGTCCTTTGTTGATTCTATAGGGACATTGATCTGGTTCGCAACATTCGCTCTGAAGTCCATCGCTGTCGATGTGTACGTCACGACCTTCTTCTTGTTGTTGTATTTTCCCACCCCTATACATGAGTCCTTACCCGTTGAAAGTGTATTCTTTATGGAAAGTACGCTACTGTCAAACCCAACGAAACCCTCATCCATCCTCTCCTGGGTCTGTCTTCTCAACGTTTCTATCGTTCCTGTGAGTAAGATTATGACCCTGTAGCCTGCGTCGGCCGCTTTGCAGCACATTCTGACATACGTATTCGTTTTACCGGATTGAACATCCCCCATCACCAGACCGCGTCTTTTGAACATCTGCTCCCGTGGGTCTCCGAACCCATCAACTATTTCATCTGTGATGTCGTCAAGTGCAGTGACCACGGCGGTATTCATGCGTCTGTCGTTCTTGAGATATTTCGTGTTGCGGTCCGTATATTCCATCGGAAGGTCTCTAATCAGTGCATGATACCAGCTCTTATGATCCTTCGCAGTGATCATCACACCCATGTCCAGATGATGGCCGAGCTGTTCCAGGATACACCTTTTCACCTTTTCCCAATCCTCATTTGTAAAATCGTAGAAGCTGAAGATCGGATTGGTCCTGTTCTTCTCCACAATATCCTGTATCTGCGCTTCATCTTTGTGATCTTTCTCTCTTTCCACAAGCATCTTCATCATGAAGGCGCACTCTTCTATCTTATCATTGTCCGACAAATTCTTTCACCTTTTTGATAATGTCCGGATGGTCGCTGAACGGTTCCGTAATAGATATGTCATCTATTGAATATTCTCCCGAAAGGACCAATCTCGTTGCAAGATTCAACAGCTCATCTTCATCCTGTTCCGCTGTTGCAACCTTGTTCTTCTTATCATCATCTGCCATTGTGGCATAGATATCATTGAACGGAACACTGTTCTCGATCAAGGTCAATAGCTCTTCTCGCTTATGACCATCCAATGAGGACAATGCCTCCTTCAGTATAGGATGATCCCTGTTCAGTCGATACATCGTGGATTCTCTGTCAATGATCTTATCCCAGACGAAGGTCTTGCGGTCGTTCACCTTCCTTCCTCTGTATCTTATCCTTTTCTCTCCGTTCTCAACGACCTTGCCCAACGCTTTTGTGAATTGTTCTCTGAATTGGACGGGGATCGTGGCATTCGATTTCTTGATATCGATGTCCCACATGAAATCCAATGTGTTCGGTATGTCCACTCTTACTCTGACAAGTTTTCTCAGTTCCAACGTCCTTGTCAATCGGAACCATGTGCCCGACACTATCAATCGCTTGTTACGATATACGTAGAAACCCTGCATCCTCGGATCGAGGCCCCCTAACTTTTTGACATCATCCGGTGTCAACTTGGATTCGGGCGGTATGATGAAAGGGGTCACGCTGATGACCCCGTTCTCCGTCCTGATATCTTCTCTCTGAAGGACCTTGGTCGTTGGATGATCCGAAAGGAACGGATCTGCGGGCTCAAGTTTCGCACCATTGATAGATATCGACACTTTGTTCGATCCCGCCTCTTTTCCCATGAATCTGTGGAATGTCATGGACAGATGTGTCTTGCATCTGTCGATGTCATCTATGATCGCCTTATTAGAGTCCTTTGACTTGTCCTTCCCTCTATCAAGATTCTCCCATATCACCAGCGTCCCTTTGCCTTGTTCCTTCAGCTCTTTGAAAAGAGGCGCTCCCATAATGTCGGATGTATCCGGTATAAGAAGTGTCCAATCGTCAGTTTCTATCACTTTGTCAAGGTCCCATCTGCATGAGGAGATGACACCGTTGACCGATGATATGACGGTCAGTCTCCTGCATTGTGACATCGATGCGGTCTTCATACCGAGACCGAACCTCCCGAGATCATCGGCGTTCCGCACGATGTTCGGATCCGAACCATATCTCATGGCCTCTTGAAGCGCATCGGGGTCAAGGCCGATACCGTCATCAAGTATCGCAACATAAGGGTTATCGGACGGGACCGATCTTATGAATATGTTCTTCGCGGATGCACTTATGCTGTTGTCGATTATATCGGCCACTGCCGATTCGAACGAATACCCTATCGAACGTGTGGACTCTATGAGCGCGGAAGCTCTGGGTGCGGATATGACTGATCTCATTGATATGGTACCTCCTTCTTAGATTATACTTCTTTTCTAATTGTATCGTGTTTCCGAATTTGTGATGTTATGGTTTCTTCAGCATGTTCCTGAACTCGATCGTTGGAACGGCTGGTTTTGCAATACCTTCGAATCTCTCCGCCTTCGTCCAGAACCTGCCGGCTACGGAAAGGGTGTCGGTCACTTCCATGTGATAATATTTCTTGTTGCCTATGTTGTACGATTGACCGTGACCGCCTTCGAAGGATACCGCCGGTAACATGTGACCGGTGATGATAACGGTTGCAGCGTCCAATCCCATGTTGTGTGCTATCGATACGTAAAGACTTGCCATGCAGTCGCAATCCCCTTTGCATGAATTCAGCGTCATGATCGGCAGTGCCCACATGTCCGGAAGACCGTATTGTTTCTCATCGGAAACGTACTTTATGTTCTGCTGAACGAAAGCCAATACGACGCTGGATCTGATGCGTTCGCTTCTTCCTTCCAATTGACCGGAAAGCTGCTTTGCGATATCGATCATCACCGGATCGTCTATTGTGGAATAGTACGGAAGGTACGCCACGGACATAACGGACGGGAGCAGCCCGAAGTACGGGCTCGCTCTCATATCGGGGACGTTCACTTTGTACGTCCCCGCTCCGTATTCGCATACGTATCTCATCGGTGCTCCTTGACGATCCTGCCGATCATCTCTCCTTTCTGCTCCGACCAGAACTCGCGGTCGCATACTACCACGAGATTTTTCTTTGCTCTGGACACGGCGGTGTTCATAACCTTCTTTCCGCTGGACCCGTCCTTCGTGGATGTGAAACGCAGCGGAACGTCCTTGTTTTGTACACGATTGTCGGCAACACTGAGGATCACCGTATCCCACTCCCTTCCCTGTGATTTGTGGATGGTCAGGATGTTCTCCTTTATCTTCGGGAATCTCTTGTTGAGAAGAGCTACCTGATTCCTGTACGGCGTGAGTATCACGAAATCCTTCAGATCGGGATTGTTGTTAAGATATGTCTCAATCTTATCCGCTTCCGCCGCATTCTCGCGTCCCCTTTTATCATAACAGACCGCATCGACGCATTCTATCTTGATGTGATCAGGGGATATACCCTTTATCCCGTTCCTGTAGATGTGCTCATCAAGTATCCTTGCGAGGTTGTCCCCGAAACGATGGGATTCCGTTAGGTCCGCACGCTTCGTCTCCCTGTACACCGGATCGGAATCATTCACGTAATCATCGGATACGTCTTTGATCGATCTTAAGAACATGCCTTCGGCATGCAGCGCGGACATATCCCACAGGAACGTATATCTCATCTCATTCTGATCTTTGATACCGTTCTCCAGTTTTTCACGTTCGATCTCGCATACGGGAGGAAGCTGCATGTGATCCCCGAGCATCGTTACGGGCTTCCCGAAGGTGAACAGCGGTAATGTGTTGACAACGTTGCAATACCCTACTTCATCGATGAAGATATGATCCACATCCAGCGGATAACGGCTGCCTATCCTTTCTGCTCCCGGAGGTCCCGCGAACATCATGAGCTTATACGGTGTGCAGGCGATTATCTTCGCCTTGTCGTATCTCGCTTTGGTGATGGCTTTCTGCAGCCCTTCGATCTCGGAACGTATCGAAGCTATCTTCTCTTCCACCTCCGCCGGAGGCATATTCGTGTATTGTTCGTAGAATGCACCGGGGCGCGGTCTTTCGAAGAGACGCTCCGCTATCTTCGGATACAATGATCTGAGATTGTATTCATCCACACCCTTGACGATGGGTGCAAGCTCGGCGTTCAGAGAGACGATGTTCTCGACCTCCCTGAAACACTCCATTATCTGGGACATCACCTTCTTCTTTTTGAAGTAGGATGCTCCGTCATATTCTTCGTTGAAGAGCGTATCGATCTCGTCGAAATGAGCTTTGAGTATCTCGCACCTCATTTCAAAGAGAACTTTACTGATCGTCTCGACGTTCTTCTGTCTGGCCAGGATCCGGGTGTTGACCCCCCTCTGAGTGCATACTTCCGGGTAATCCTTGGCGAATTCCACGGAAGGTATGCCCACTCTGACGATATCTTTCTTTATATCCACCAGCTTCCCGTTCGGATCTTCCCTCTGGATGATCTTCAGGACGCCTCTCAGAACTTGTTCAACTGAGTTATTGGTCGGAGCCGATATCAGTACCTTCTTCCCGCTTCGGATATTCGCTAAAATGGCCGTAGCCAGGACGAATTGCGTTTTACCGGTACCCGGTGCGCCCCATACGTAAGACAGCTTTGAATTCAGAACGGTGTGAACCGCCTTCTTCTGTTCATCGGAGGGCTTGATCCCTACCGGGAACGCATATTCGTTCTCGTTGAACGAAGGGGATGCGGCAGGATAGCCCAGGCTGTCTCCGAAGAGCTCATAATACGTTCCGGTGAGCGATGTGAGGAATTTCAGATCGGTCACCACAGCCAGTTCCAATTTTTTATCCTTCAGGAGAAGGTCCATTATCTTCTCCGACGGGTAGAGCGTGATGCACAGCCCTTCTTCATCATACAGGTCGAACACAGCGTCCGGTTCATAGAACGCTTTGCCGTTGACGGAGAAGCCGATACCGTCCAGGGAGAATAGTTTGCTGCCGAGCCACAGGACGATATATCCCGTTTTGATCTCATACTTCACTACCTTGGTCGGAGCGCGCGACACATCCTTGCCTTCGAGCTGCTGAGCTTCGAGACATTTGTATGCGGTCTTGCACGATTCGATACAGACAGATCTTATTTCAGACGGATCCATTCTAATCACCTTCTTTGCATCGCTACGATGTTCTTCAATTCCTTCAGTTCATTCAGTATTGCATTCAGCACTTTCATCAGGCTCTCGTCGTCGAAGCCGTACATCTCTCCCAAAGCCATGTTCGATAAGAAACCCATGATCTTCACACATCCTTTACGTGTACGTTCCCGATCTCATTGCAATACTCCGTCAATGTTCTCATTTCCCTTTTCTTTCTGAACTGCCGAGGGGCCGGAGCACGGTCTGTCGGTGCTGCGTTCGGAAAGTATCTTCCCGGGATCCCGCGGTCATACCCTGCCGCGGGATCATTGAACGGAGCGGTGTTCAAAAGACCGCCCCCGTCAAGATCTCTGCCGGGACATCGCGGTGTGCCGCGAAGTCCGTGTTGTCGTAATACGCCCACATCTCAGGTTTAAGGTAGAACAGCGGCACCTGATCCAGATCGTGGAAGGCATCGCAGCACTTGGAGAGCCCTCTGCTCATCCCTTCGGTTATGCCGGCGACCTCGACCCTTTTCCCGGCGCTCTGTATCTCTTCTATCGCGGGCTTGAAGTCCCTGTCGCCGGAGACGACGATCGCGGTGTCATAACTGTCTTTGAATGCATGGGTCAGCATCTTGCATGTCATGGCGACATCCACTTCCTTCTGCATTCTCGTATTGCTGTCGTAGCAGTCCCTGGAGAAGATATAGAATCCCTCCTCCGCCATCATATCGTCGAAATAATTGTGCGAATCATATTCGCACTCTGTTCCGTCGAACATGTATGCCGCGATCATCCTTCTTTCTCCGACGACCGTTCCGACCAGTTCTTTAAAATCAACCGTGATATCTTGGCTGAACTTCTCGGCGTTCTTCAGTGTGTTCCTCAGGTCTATGAAGACCATTACTCTCTCATCCTTGTTCTCTCCATTCATCCTATTCATCTCCCTCGCCTTTCGGCAAAGGAAGGATGCAGTGAATGCATTTTAATGCACATTCGTTAAAATCGTTATGAAAATTATAATTGATAAAATTGTGAGAGAACGGATCCGAACGAAGATGTTATTCGTCACCCTCATCATCTTCGCCGAAGGCATCTTCTATGTACAGCGTCTCGATCGCCACCCATCCCGCCTTCGTTACCTCATACCGTTTACCAAGTCCTTTTTTTGCGACCCAGTTCCTGGATTCCCATTTCTCAAGGAAGTTACGCCGGTATTTCATGAGGTTCGCCTGATCGCTGTCCCCTCTGTTCCCGCCCGGCTTCTCATACGTCCGTTCTATCCAAACCTCTTCTTTATTTTTCATGGCTTCTACAATTACAGCGGTAGATGTTTTTTTGTCGAACTCGCTGAATAATTTCAGACCTCTGACGAGATTCTCATCCGGGATGCTGACGGTGTAAGGAGGGAGTTCTTTCGGTCTGGCCGCTTTCTTCGTAAGACCTATCGGTTTGTCCCCTTCGAAGTAAATGTCCTTGATCTTATCGTCAGGGATCGTATAGCCGTCCTTTTCCGTGCCGACGCTGAAGGCTTTCACATTTTCGTCGAACATCAGACCGGCCAAGGTAGCTGCGGCACAGTATTCTGACGTTCCGGATGATATGTTCACATATATCTCGGAATATTCGTTGCGTTTTCTTTCATCTTGTATTATTTTCACGATCGTTCTGAGCATCAGTTTGAAGTCGCTCACTTTGTTCTTACAATGCTCGGTGATCTCGATCGGATCTTTACCGAATTCTTTCTTAGCGTCAGAGTATCTGGTTATCTGTCTGTATACCTCTTCATAAAATTTTTGATAGACGCTTCCCGTGTCCTTTTCCTTACTGGTATAGTGTATGAGGTGAACTTTGACGGGATCGTATTCTATTATCGGCCTTACGACCTTATCCACTTCGAATACGACGCAAGCGATCACTATCCTTTCCTTCTTCGCTTCCTCTTTTCCGGCAGATGCCATATTATACACAGCATATTGCAGATTATATTAACGTTTGTAACTAATATAACGTTAAAAAGATAATATATGCTGTTAAATATGTCAAAACGGGATCCGGCTGAGGATCGGCGGCAGAGGAGGAAGCGGAAATGACGGAATACGATACATCATTCATAACAAAGATAGACCACAAGAACAGGGTGGTACATTTCGATCAGAACAATTTCAAGAAGATCACCGGTTCGAGGATCCCATCGGTCCTCGATAAGGAAGGATTCGGCACACCGTTCGCCGCCGCATGTGAGATGTCCAGGATCTCCGGAGGATTCGACGGGAACATACGTACAAGGACCGGTGACATTTTAGAACCGGTCATACGCTCATATCTGAGAGCTAACGCCAACGAACTTCTGGGTAAACATTTCGATCTGAAAGAAGATGATGTGATCGGCGTGGAAGAACCCGTCGGGAAGACGATATGCCGCCACGATCATTTCCCCGACGGAGGAAAGTTCGGAGGCATGGTCGACGGTTATATACTCGTCAACGGGGAACGCGCCGCGGTGCTGGAGATAAAGACGACCGGTTCTGAGAACAAATGGATAGATGAGAACGGGACCCGGAATAAAATTCCCGTAAATTACGATCTGCAGGCATCCCTCTACGCAGAGCTCAGCGGATTGAAAAAAATAGTCTTCGTTGCCGGTTTTGTGAGGGACTGTGATTATGAGGCCCCTCATGCCTGGAAGCCCTGCAATGATAATTGTGCGATCATAGTCTCAGAAAAGGCATCGGACATTTACGAAGACATGTCCGCCGCGGAAGATTGGTACAACACATATCTTATGAATGGCGTGACACCGCAATGGGACGAGAATAATGCTGACGATATCGAGATAGTGGACGCTTTGATGAAGGGCATTCAAAAACCTCCGGAAAAAGACCTGCAGGAACTGATGGACGAGTACATGGGCATTGAAAACAAACTCTCAGAGTATTCGGAAACGATGAATGCGGTCTCGGAAATGGAAAAGGCCAAAGATTCATTGAAGGAAGGAATAAAAGCAAAGATGGCCGAAATGCTTGACGATGGGCAGAAGAAGGTCATGATAGAACAGAATGGTCGCACGTTCACCCTGTCGGCATCGGAGAGGCAGAAGATCTCCATGGAAAAACTGAAAGAAGACGGCATTTACGATAATTATCTGGAGACATCGATAACGCTCACTTTGAGATTCAAGTGATCAGCTTATTCATAATTAATTGAAAAGGGCGTAAGGAAGAACCCATTAAGATGCGTTTTGAGGTCAGGAGTCCTTAAGACGCGCCGGCAGGACAGCATGTATGATGACCGAGGAAAGGATTAATACCCGTTCTTCGATGCATGTGTATGTCAAATAACGCTGATAAACCGGGAGTTATGCACAGTTTATTGGGCGGTCTCGTACTGACAATATTGCTTGTAGTTGTCGTTCCGGCACTGACCGCATATTTCATAGGGCCGCTGGTCAACGAATACTTCGGAGATATATCATTTTGGGAATTCACGCCGTCCACTATAGTCACAGCGATAATGCTGCTTGTGATGATACTGTTCCTGATATTACTGGGCGGAGGATCGATATTCAAGAAATACGGTCTGCTCGGTGTTGTTGGATTGATCGTAGCATATTGGGCCCTCGGGAACGTGTATGACGCTATCCTTCCGATAATCATCATAGTGCTGATGACCCTGTTCACAATGTACAGGGACAGGAAATAACGGAAGAAAAACACAACAATGTTGTGCGCGCGGGGGTCCGCCCCGCGCACGCTCTTACGCGTCCGCTTCGATCATTTCCATCCGGTGCTTTCGCCTTGATAGAGATTCGTGGATTGGTACTGCGGCTCGCATGTTACGTTAACGCCTAACCGTTTGAATATGTACTCGTCCGAAGATGTCAGTATCACCGAGGAATGGGCTTCGCATCCCCTCAGCTCCGGAAGCCGTTTGAATGCTGCGTCCGCCACCGGCGACGTTGTCGCGGAAACGGAAAGAGCAACAAGCAACTCATCCGCAAACAGTCTCGGACTGTCGTTCCCTAAATATTTCGTCTTCATCTCTGTTACGGGTTCTATCACCGCCGGGGAGATCAGATGCATCGAATCGTCTATGTTCCCCAGCGTCTTCAGACTGTTCAGAAGCATCGCCGCGGATGCGCACATGAGCGGCGATGATTTTCCCGTTATCACGCGGCCGTCACGCAATTCAACGCCGATCACCGGAACATTCTTCTCCGCCGCGGCGGCCATCACCGGTGCGACCACTTTACGATCTTTCACGGCTATTCCGGCCTGCCTCATCAGCAATTCCAGTTTGAATACGGGGGCTTCCGACCCTATTCCCTCTTTCACAGCGCATTTCGCCGCATAATATCTTCTTATTATTTCCTGTTCGGCCGCATGTGAAACAACGGCATCGTCAACGATGCACCTTCCGGCCATGTTAACTCCCATGTCCGTCGGAGATCTATACGGCGCAGCGGATATCTTATTCAACATGGAACTCAGCAACGGGAATATCTCAATATCGCGATTATAATTCACTGCCGTTTTACCGTAAGCTTCCAGGTGGAACGGGTCTATCATGTTCACGTCATTGATATCAGCCGTAGCGGCCTCGTAAGCAAGGTTCACCGGATGATCGATCGGAAGGTCCCACATCGGGAATGTTTCATATTTTGCGTAACCCGCTTTTATTCCCTTTTTGTTATCGTGATACAATTGCGAAAGACACGTTGCCATCTTCCCGCTTGCGCTTCCCGGTCCCGTTATTATGACAAGCGCTCTTTCAGTTACGATATCATCATTCTTCCCGAAACCTTCGTCGCTCACTATGTGCGAAACATCGGACGGGTAACCTTCGATCCAGTAGTGTTTGTATACCTTCATGCCCAATGATATCAATCTCTCGCGGAATTGATCCGCTGCCGGTTGTGAATTGTAACGTGTTATAACGACGCTGCTCACGAATAATCCTTTACTTCTGAATGCATCTATCAGCCGAAGGACTTCCATATCGTACGTTACGCCGTTATCCCCGCGTACTTTGTTCTTCTCGATATCTCCGGAGTTTATGACGAATACTATCTCAGCCTGATCCTTAAGGTGGGTGAGCATGTTTATCTTGGTGTCCGGTTCAAATCCTGGTAATACGCGGGATGCATGATAATCATCGAAGATCTTACCGCCGAACTCAAGGTACAGTTTCCCTCCGAATCGTTGTATCCGTTCACGGATGTTCTCTGATTGAAGTTCAATGTATCTGCCGTTATCGAAACCGACCTTGTTCAACAGCATAAACGGTATATGCGGTTCATCATAAAAATATCTCGTATGAACTCGACAGTGCTGAACGGATCGTAAGCGATCTTCGGATGATCGGGATACACTTCCGACAGCAGTTGTTCAGCGTGATCCGTTCAAAACATTCTCCTGTATCGGAATAAATATTAACGAATGCGTCCTACGGTCAGATGGATGGAAATGCAGCTCACGGAAACGGAGAATTTAGAATATAAGCGCCGGATCACCGAGGATATCGAAAGAACGGTGATCGGTTACCTCAACACATCAGGCGGAGAGCTGCACATAGGCGTAGATCCGGACGGTTCTGTATACGGCGTAGATGATTATGACGAAGAGGCGAGAAGGTTCACGGATAAGGTCAAGAACAATATCTCCCCGTCCGCCTTAGGTTTATTCTCAGTGTCTCCGAGAATGAGTAAGAACGGCAAAGCATATCTTATCATCACGATCGCCGGCGGGTCTGAGAAGCCTTATTATCTGAAGGACTTCGGAATGTCTCCCAAAGGCTGCTTCATGAGAGTCGGTACAGCAACAGTATCCATGCCGCAGAACATGATAGACACGTTGTTCGCAAGACGTTCTCTGCACTCGTTGCACAATACTATCTCGCCGAATCAGTTCTTAACATTCGAACAGTTGAAAATATACTATAATGAAAGAGGATTCACAGTAGACAATGACAATTTCCTGAAGAATCTCGATCTCTACACCGAGGATGGTAAATTTAACTATCTGGCATATCTGATGGCGGACAACAACGGAGTCTCCGTTAAGATAGCGAAATATGCAGGCACCGATAAGATAACAATACTGCATAAAACCGAATGCGGCCAATGCTCATTGATCAAAGCAACTAAGTGCATGCTGTCGGCGCTCGACATGTATAACATGACGGGGATCGAGATATCGTCCACCCGTAAAGACTCGCCGCTTGTGAACAAGACCGCTTTGCGCGAGGCCCTGATGAACGCCATATTGCATAACGATTATGTCAGAGGCGCTTATCCGGTGGTTGAATTCTATTCTGATCGGGTGGAAATAACATCATCCGGCGGATTGCCTATAGGACTGGCGAAAGAAGAGTTCTTCAGAGGCAGGTCGCACCCGCGTAACCGGGAACTGATGCGCATATTCAAAGACATGGACCTGTGCGAGCAATTGGGTTCCGGAATGAAGAAGATAATGGAATCATACAAGCCGGAAGACTATGAGATATCAGAGAACTTCGTCGTCGCCAATTTCAAGTATGACGAGCATGCAATCGAGGTATTGAATGGCCTGTGGCCGACCCAGATGGGTCCGATTGTCACTAAGCTTCCCGATAATCTTTCACCGTTGGATATTGCGGTCTACAAAGCCATAGCCGAAGGTACATACACAACCGCCAAAGACACGGCGGTTTCTTTAGGAGTATCGCAGATTTCGGTCGAGAGATCCACTGCCAAGCTAAGGGATAAGAATTTAATCCGCAGAGCCGGGAATAACAGAAGTGGGAAATGGGAATTGATTATTGCATGATCAACACGATAACTCTTTGATGGTATTCCTGATGGTATTCCTGATGGTATTCCTGATGGTATTCCTGATGATATTCCTGATGGTATTCCTGATGGTATTCCTGATGGTAATCATTACGAAAACGGCAGTCACTCGCTCGGAAGTGATGCGAAACTACCGACAAACAACAGAGAACAAATGGAGAGACCCGCCGGTCTATAGCCTTCATTTATTCTGAACGGATCTAATCGTTGTGATGGTAACACCAGTGCAGACTTGTGTTTCCGGAAAACATCCTGTCCACATAAACGTCTCGATAAATTGCACGATTTTTCAACACAGTCACGAACTTCCGTATCAAAGACCGCCGTTCCTCAGTATACGTGAGGAAATGGTGTTCCTGAGACCGGTGGATGCGCGCTTAGATGTCATGGCGTTCTTCGCGGAACCCGGAAGGCCGTGGTATATCACGTTATCCGTGACACCATGATGGAAACGCATTGCCGTGCGGACGGAAAGATATGATGTCTGGACGTCTTACATCACATCGTTCATAAGTTCCGCGGTGGCGTATGTGTTCTCTTTCATGTAGTGGGCTTTGTTAATGAAACGCTCGCAGTTCACCAGGAACGGGTTGTACGTGCCGTTCATGTAATCTTCGTCAAGATCGTCCACCGCATCGGTGAGATAGATCATCGTTCCCAGAGAAACGAACAGTCCTTCCAGATCCTCGTTCCATGGATCGGCGGCGATATCCCTCATCGCCGGCACGAGGGACGATGCGAATGTTCTTCCCATTTTCACGGGATCGGCGCATCCGTTCTCTTCCATCCTCCTCATCGTTTCAAAACCTGCGGCCACGTGTTCGTCATATTCGGGATACATTCTCTCAGCTTTGCGTATCGCTCTTCCCAGAAGCAGGTATGCGGCGTTCGATCTGATGTTCGGATGATCGTGACGGTCATCCTCAAGCTCCCACTTGGTAAGCAGTAAAGTATAAGCTGCTGTTTTCTTCAATATCTCGTTGTCAGCGGTTCTCTTAGCGAGGACGCATATCACGCCTTTGTTGACGCTTTGCTTCTCTATCCCGTTCTTCGATACTGCGTTCAGTATCATCGCGTTGAACGTCATGTCGTAATTCACGGCCGCTGTCGAGATGATACCGAAGTTCGCTTTCAGCTGGTGGCATGATTCGCAATAGCATCTTCTGTACGTGTCCAGATCCGCCGGATTCATGACGCTGTATGAAGGTATCGTATAACCGAACAAAGGACCGCTCCCTTCGTTCATTAACAAGCATATCAAGTTAAATATTTCCACGGGATTACCGTCGTATATCTTTGAAAGATATACTATGGTGATGCTGATGTCAACGAGAACAACTGAGGAACTGGCTTCGATATACGCGAAACAATCGGCAGGGGAATTCCTCAGCACGGCGATGTCGCTTCCCGTGAAGGACGAACCCGTGGGTGAAAGGAATTTTATCAACAACGGGTGCAATTGGCCCTGCTGTAATGAGCAAGGGGAATGCAAACCCTGCTGCTTCGTATGCTTGGGCGTATGTGTACTCGGTGTATGCGCATGCTGCTGCTATCTCACCAACGGTTTTGACGGTCTGTGGACGTATTGGCCCTTCTGATCGGATAGAACGGTGAGATGATGGACCACATCTCAATTATCGTGAAACCTACTCTTTCATGTAATATCGATTGCAGGCATTGTTATCATACCGTTGCGGAGAGATCGGATGAAGTGATGTCATACGACACGTTGGAAAAGATCATACGTATGGCATCAGAGCACGGGTCCGCATGGTTCGTGTGGCACGGCGGAGAACCGCTTCTTATTTCGCTGAGTTTCTACAAGAATGTGATAAAACTTCAGGAGAAGTACTTCGGGAAGGATACGCACCGGGTCAGCAACACCATACAAACGAACGGTATCCTCATTGATAAAAAATTCATGAACTTCTGCCGTGACAATAAGATCAACGTGGGCGTTTCATTCGAAGGTCCTTGTAACGATATACTGAGGGAAAGGAGCAACGAAGTTGAAAAGAACCTGAGGATGATGAAAGACCGCGGATATTTATTCTCGGTCAGTGCAACAATATGTAACGAGGACGCTGCGCGGCAGCGTGAGATATACCGATACTTCAGGGACATGGGTGTCGCATCATCATTCTCTCCCGTGATAAAGCTGGGTTCAGCGAGTGATGACATGATCCCCGACGCGGAAACATACGCAGAAGAGAGCATCAAGGTATTTGACGAGTGGATACATGATACGGATGCGGAGATGCCTCTGATGCCTCATCTCCAGTATGTTATGTCAGCATTGGGAGAACCGTCCGCATCCGATTGCGCACACTCTTCGTGCATGATGAAATGGTTATCGATATATCCTGACGGCAGCGTCTACCCGTGCGCCAAAGGCTGTCCTTCCGAATTCAGGATGGGCAACGTGAACGATCTCGAAAGGTTATCCGATGCCTTCCGTTCAGACGCATTCAGGGAGTTGTTATCAGCGACCGTGGAAAGAAGGGAAAGATGTTCCTCATGCGAGATATTCCGATACTGCAATGGCGGTTGCTCGATCGATGCGTTATCAGAAGGGTCGATGAGTATGAACGGCGGAACGTCATGCAGGATATTCAAGATATTATTCACGCACATCCTGAACACAGTGAACAATATACTGAAGGAAAGGCCCGATCTCTCCTCGTATAATAAATTCATACGCGAAGCGATCCTCGGCAAACTCATCAATCCGAACGTTATAAGCGTATGACCGTTCGGTCTGCGAACGTCTTATGGTAATTCCTTTATATCTTTGTCACATCTTTGTCGCAATGAACGGCCACGTGTCTGAGAAGGCGAAAGAGAACTACAAATTCCAGAGATACGTGGTCGCGTTAAGCGGTATACTCCTTATAACCAAGTTCTTCGCCTGGACGTTAACGGGTTCGGCGGCCATATTCACCGATGCCGTTGAAAGTATAACCAACGTGGCCGCCGCTCTCATTGGTCTTTACGCGTTATATCTTTCCACGAAACCGCGTGATTTCGATCACCCTTACGGTCACGGACGCGCGGAATCATTATCGGCAACGATGGAAGGCTCGATGATAACCATCGCCGGTGTTCTGATAATCATAGAAGCGGTAAGGAGTATACTCAATCCTCGTGAGATACCTCACCTGGAAATAGGTATGTTACTCATACTGGCGACGGTGTTCGCCAACTTCGCCGTAGGTACGTTAGCAGTCCGTAAAGGGAAGAAGAATTCCTCTCAAGCGTTACAGGCAAGCGGGAGACACCTGCAATCTGATTCTTATTCATCAATAGGTATAATCATCGGACTGACGCTGCTTTGGTTCCTTACGAGGATGGGATACAGCGTATTATGGATAGACGGCGCCATAGCTCTTCTGTTCGGCGCCATTATAATAACGACGGGAACGATGGTCGTGAAGAGATCGATAGACAGCATAATGGATAAGGTGGACATAGAGCTTCTGAACGGCGTTGTAAAAACGTTAAGCGATAACAGACGCGATGAATGGATAGATATCCACAACCTGAAGATAGTGAAGTACGGGCCGACGCTGCATATGGACATGGATGTCACATTATGCGGCAATATGAGCGTCAAGGAACAGTATGCGGAGATAGAATCAATAATCTCGCTGATAAGAAAGAACCACGGAGAATCGGCGGACTTCTCCATATCCGCGGAACCCTGCAAGGAGTTCTCATGCAAGATATGTAAAAGAGAATGCGGAGAACGTAAGTCGAAGTTCTCCGCTCCCGTTGTGTGGGATATACACAACCTTTCCGGCGAAGCGCAGCACGGAGGATCTGATAATGACGACGATGGAAGAACTGGCTGAAACGATATTGAATGATGAGACGCGTTACGCGAAGATACTGGACCTGAAGGCAGCTCCGTTACCTTGTTCTGAGATGGTGATACAATTCTGCGAGAACAACGCATGCGGTAAGTACGGAGCGAACTGGACGTGTCCCCCCGCGGTGGGAAAGTTCGAGGATTGTAAGGAAGAGGTGTACAAGTATTCCAAAGGATTGATCTTCAGATCCGAGTACAAACTGAACGAGTGGTATGACGCGGAACGCATAGAGGAAACGATAAAAGCACATCAGGCGAACGTCAGACGAGTGAGGGAGATGATACCCGAGAACGTCGATCATCTGGTGCTGTCGGGAGGAGGATGCGTCTACTGCAAAGAATGTTCATACATCACTAAGGAACCGTGCAGGCACCCGGACATCGCGATACCGCCGCTTGAAGCTTACGGGATAGACTGGTTCCGCTTTGCGAAGAAGCATGGCATCAAGTACGGATCCCCGGAAGGCGAGATGTATTACTTCGGATTGATACTCTACAATTGATCGGGTTGCGCTCTCGTTTATCCGAGTGATCGTAACGAATTATTCAACACGATACGTTGTCCGCAGGTCTTTTTCGTAGCCGATAAAAAATAGTTCGTAAACGATTTTTTTCCACGTAGCTGATAAAAAATAGTTTGTAAATTATTTTTTAACTAAAACAATAAAAAAATGATTCGTAAATTATTTTTAGGTTAGTTTAAATACTAACAATGATCTTAACAGTCATGGATGAAAGAAAGATGATGATCCGTAAAAATTATCTGGATCGCCTTATCAGAATGAAGGACAGACGCGACGTGATCAAGGTGATGACCGGAATAAGAAGGTGCGGTAAATCAACCATCTTATCACAATTCAAAGATCATCTGTTCTCTTCCGGCGTACCGGAAGAGAACATAGTATCCGTCAACTTCGAATCAATGAAATACTCGAAGATAAAGGATCCTGTGACTTTGTACGAGATGCTGGAAAACAGAGCATCTCCGGAAGGAACGACATATTTCCTGCTGGAT
>Ga0123353_10002602_pt1 | contig 22461 bp, 19 predicted proteins | sample TergutLab28metaG_3_FD_92763 | JGI IMG/M metagenome (GOLD analysis project Ga0123353, IMG submission 92763) | Labiotermes labralis P3 segment gut microbial communities from Petit-Saut dam, French Guiana - Lab288 P3 | ecosystem: Host-associated > Arthropoda: Insects > Digestive system > Gut ... | reverse complement strand
GGATTATGTTGGGTATTGCATTATATAATTTAATACTGCTCTTTATAACTTTTGGAAGAGATATATCCGGTAAAAATATTAATCTTAATTATGAATTTATTGGGGGGCATAATTATATATTTAGTTCTATTATTATTCTCTTTTTTCTTTCATTAACTTATTTACGCTTAAAAGAAACGGAGGTATAATATGGATTTTAAAGAAACGCGACCTATATATATGCAGATTGCCGATTGGGCATGTGAGCAGATTTTGCTTAACAAGTGGCTATTAGATGAGCGAGCACCCTCGGTGCGTGAACTGGGTGCACTGTTAGAGGTAAACCCTAATACTGTAGTTCGTTCTTACGATTTTATGCAAACGAAAGAGATTCTTGTAAATAAGCGCGGCGTTGGTTTTTTCATAGCCCCCAACGCCGCCGACAAGATCCGCGAATTTCGCAAAGAACGCTTCTTTGAAGAGGAACTTCCTGTGGTTTTTAAAACGATGAGATTACTGGAGATTGAAATTAATGACGTAATAAAGCAATTTAAAAGTTCGTAAAAGGTAGAGCAAAAAGAACTATCTCTTTCCTCGCCTCAAACTCTCATCCCCAAAAGAATAGGTAACTCCTATAATCGCATTAAACCCCAAATTATTAAAATCGTAGTACTTTGAGAAATGCTGAAACCCAACATTATTAATCATAGCAAAACATGAAAACCGTTTGGTTACTAAATATTCAAATCCGACACCAAAATTCAAAACCGGTTTTATTTTTACAAGTAAATAGTTTGGAGCTATCATCATATCATACGGATGCAGGAGAGGGTCAATTCTAGATATTTCATCATCTGAGATGTATCTTACTCCCCAACTGTCAAATCCTAATTTCATATTGAGGTCGAAGATAAATTTCTCTTTCAGATAGTATTTTCCAGAAAAAGCCACTTCCCAAGTAGGTTTATACCAGGGTTTTTCAATAGTATTCAAATTAAAATATCCCCAATAATTGGCTTCTGCGTTCAAATATAATCTATCCACTACTTGCCAGTTAAGATTGGCGCAAACGTTGAGCAAATTTACGTTAGAATAGAGTACGTCAAACTGGTTTTGCAACAAAGATGTTGTATCTAAAAAGAAGAATGCCATATCTTTAGTATGTGAATAGCGTGCCGAAATATGGTAGTTCAACTTCTTTACCAAATTCCCCTTAATACCTCCAAAAATACTGATTTGAGTTTTTGAAAATTGAAGAGAATCCAAACCGGATTTTAAAAACGGATTTTCATAAAGCAACTCTTTGAGCGTGTTATATTTTGTATTTCCGTCTATGCCGGCATAAATACTCAAAATCCCGGGAACAATTCCCAATTGCAGTTCTGCGACCGGATACACAGGGCATTTAGCATCGCCTTGCAGATTGGCACCAAAACTGTTAATGATGGGAAGACCTAACCCTACACGGAGATGATATTCTCTGATGGCAAATTTAACGGTAGGGACAAATTCAAGTTTAAAACTGTTGAAACTTTTTTTTGCACCCTGTGCTTCCCTATGCCAGTCGGTCATATAATAATCTACATTAACGTCTAATTGCGGACGCAAAAAACCGTTCAATTTGTTAAAATTAATATCATAAGCAAAAGCAGAAGCAAGCCTGATACTATTTTCCATATCTTTTCGGTAAGTATGAATAAAGTCGTAATTTAGTCGCACATCCTGCTTTATTTTAGCATCTTCCTGAACGAAATTGGAACGCAGACCAACTTCTGCATGCACGTGATGGAAATTATTCTTCAAAGAATCTCTGTTAGATTTGTCATAATAATAATGTAGCGAATCAGGGGTGTTTTCACGACTAAAACCATATAAGTGGGCTACTTCATTATTATATCCTACAGAAGAGTATAGGGTTTGGTTTTTGAAGAAAGTGTTGAAGAAGAGCAATGTTCGGGTATCGCCAAAAGGAGCATAAGCATAGTTTTTCATGGTCTTTCCAATGGGAGGTGCCCACCCTGAAATGTGATTGACATTCAGCCCGTAAGAGAACTTTGTATTGTCGAAATTATGAATACAGAGTTCTCCGAGCGGCGTAACGGGATAGCCAAGCCCTACTTTCAAAAAGTTACGATAGAGTTTTTTCATCACTTCTCCGGGAAGTTTTACCGGTTTGAACGGAACGGGGGAAAAAGTAAGTTCAATGGATTGCGGAACAATCTCATACTCGAAATAAACGGGTTCCTGCAGAGTCTCCGGAATAGAAGCAGGCTGCGTTATTTTTTGGAAACTTTCAAGCTTTGGCGTAAAATCCAATCTAAATTTCGCCGTATCAACAGGTTGAGAAAAAATATTACAAAAAATCAAAAATGAAATTGTAATTACAAATATTTTTTTCATAAGAAAAATTCATTTACCTCTTGACAAACGTAATTTTCTAACATATATTTGCAAACCATCAAAAAAAAACTATTACCAATCTAAATCAACTCGTTATGATCTCTGAAAAGCTGTTGCATTATATCTGGAAAAACCAGTGGTTTGCTAAAGAAAATTTAGTAACCGTTCACAAAGAATCTGTTTCCATTATTAATCAAGGATTTCCACATCAGGATGCAGGACCTGACTTTAAACAGGCAATCATCAAAATTGACGAAGTGATATGGGCTGGAAATATTGAGATTCATGTTTGCTCTTCCGACTGGTACAAGCATGACCACCAGCATGATATGAAGTACAGCTCGGTGGTTTTACACGTAGTATATGAGCATGATATGGATGTTTTCATATCGCCCGACATTCCGCTTTCTACGTTAGAGCTGCGAAATTTATTGCCTTCTCAACTGCTATTGCGATACAACCAATTGATGCACACACTGATCCTTCACCCTTGTGAAGCATACATCGAAAATATTGCTCCTTTGACCATACAATCGTTTTTAACACGGCTCTCTTTCGACCGGTTAACGCGGAGACAGAGCCGGATTTTTGAAATATTGCACACATTTGCCGAAGATTGGGAACAAACACTCTTTTATATTTTGTGTCAAAGTTTTGGTTTTAAAACTAATGCGCCTGCTTTTGAGATGCTTGGCAAGGTGTTGTCATACAAAATCTTGAAGAAACATACAGGTTCTCATTTACAGGTAACAGCACTTGTTTTTGGGCAGGCAGGGATGTTAGATGAGGAGTTAGATGACCCTTATTATCAATCCCTACAGAACGAATATTTTTATCTCAAAGCCAAATACAAACTTATCCCCGTTCATGTAAAAAGTTGGAATTTGCTGCGCTTGCGTCCGCACAATTTTCCATGCATTCGCTTGGCACAACTGGGTGAGGTATTTTTTAACCACCCTGACCTTTTTGATAAAGTAACCACGCCCAATAAGCCGGTTTACTTTCAAAACATTTTCATAAATAAGCCCAACGATTATTGGAAAACGCATTATTATTTTGGGAAAACAAGTCGAACAAAAGAGAAAATAATGGGATTTGGAAGTTTTCAACTGCTTCTAATCAACGCATTGATTCCATTTTTATATTCATACGGTGCCTTTATGGGCAACACAAAACTTCAGGAATACAGTATGCATTTATTAGAACTTCTTCCTTTTGAGGAGAATCATATTACAAAAAAATACCGGCAATTAGGTTTTTGCGCTATGCATGCCGGCGATTCGCAAGCGTTGTTAGAGTTGCACCATGAATATTGTGAAAAAAAACGGTGTATTGATTGTGGAATTGGACAACGAGTGGTGGGGGTGTGAACAGATGTTTCTGTATTTTTGCCGGCTCTAAACAAGTTATGCTAAGAATATTCTACACCCTCCTTTTTCTGCTCTTTTCTCTTGTTGCCTTTTCGCAAAATGGTGAGGCTGGTAAAAAACTATGGGGCTACAAAGGCTACGCAGGCGGAATGTTCATTCACGGAGGATATGTGCAAAGTAACAGGTTTACGGTTATCGATTTGCAAGGCAACGAAATAGAGCAGCAAATAGAAGGATTTACTTTCGGATTGGGCGGAAAAATGGGTGTCTTCATTCATCGATTCTTTCGTGTAGGCAGTGAAGGGTATTTTTCTACCTGCAATTACGGAACATTTAAAAACAATTGCAGAATTGGCTGGGGTGGTGTTACTTTAGACTTTCTTTATCCTGTAAAAAAATGGATACCTTTTGCAGGAATTACTGTTGGAGGAGGAACTGCTTCTCATCTCATTTTTATAGAGAAACCAAAAAGCAACACGAAAGTAACGCCCATTGCACATTTCTCAAATCCGCTTTGTATTATTAACCCAACAATTGGGGTTGAATTTCAAACATCAAACAGAATAAGCCTCTTATTAAAAATGGATTATATACTTAATGTTTACAAAAAGCATAATCCTTACCCGAAGGGTTTGCGGCTTTATATCGGCTTGCATTTTTATCACAAAAAATAAATAAATCATTGATTATGAAAAAAATAATTATCTTCATTCAAGTAATAGTTCTGCTTCTTACTCAAAACTTGCCGGCGCAGCAAACCAAAGCCGATACTATTCATGTGTCGCATTACGATATTAGTTTGGAAATCAGAGATTTTTCTAAGAAAGAGATCAAAGGCTATACTGATGTTACAATAGAAGTAAAAGTAGCTCCTCTTTCAAGCATATATCTTCATTTTTGGGGACTAACAGTTGATTCGGTAAGAAAGGGAAATAGTCCGATTAATTTTTCACATCAGGGTCAGCAGTTGAAAATAGATTTACCGTTTACATCTGTTGGGCAATCGGAAACCATTCGCGTGTATTATAAGGGTCAGCCTGTACAAGAGCAATTTGGTGGGTTTTACTTTACCGATGACTTCGCCTATAACATGGGGGTGAGCCTATACAGTGTTCCACATTCTTTCGGACGCGTGTGGTTTCCCTGCATTGATGAATTTATCGATAAATCAACCTATACTTTCAACATCACTACTGATGCCGATAAAAAAGCGATATGTGGCGGAATGTTAATTGATTCTCTTGATTTAGGAGATGCAAAACGTTGGATATGGGAACTCACCGACCCAATTCCCGCCTATCTGGCTTCGGTAGCAGTTGGTCGCTATCTTGTTTATAATGATACTGTTAAAAGCACATCAGGCAAAATACTACCCATAGAAATCTATGCCGATTCTGCCAGAATAGAAAGAGTGCAAGGCTCGTTTATTAATCTGAAAACATTTATTCACACTTACGAAAAACGTTGGGGTGCTTGCCGTTGGCAACGTGTTGGATATGTGGTCGTACCTTTCGGTTCCGGCGCCATGGAGCACGCTACAAATATTGCTTATCCTCAATATGCCGTTACCGGTAACACCTCCAACCAAGATCTGATTGCTCACGAGTTGGCACACTCATGGTTTGGAAATCTCATTACCTGTGCTACTTCAAAAAATATGTGGATAAATGAAGGGTTTGCAAGATACGGAGAATATTTATGCGACGAAATATTAGATCCATCATTGCAAAAATACAAAACAGGACTTAAAAACCTGCATTTTAAAGTATTAAGAAGCGATAACGGGAGTTACGCATTGGATAATGTTCCCACAAGCGCAACTTACAGCTCAACAAGTTACGACAAAGGCGGGTTGGTAGCATACACATTAAGAGGGTATATGGGCGACGATAAATACTTTTCAACAATAACACAATTACTTGATGAAAATCAATATAAAAACATAGACTCGGAAGAGTTTTTTCAAAAATTATCAATCATTTCAGGCATTGACTTACATGATTTCTTTTTAGGATGGGTGCATCAACCCGGATTTTTAAATTTTAATATTGACTCTATAAAACCTGTCGCCGGCACTAATAATATGTATGAGGTGGCTTTTAAACAAAAACTCTACATGGCTAATTATCTTTCCGACAATAATTTGATTGATGTTGAATTTTACTCAGCTGCCGGTGAAAGCTATTTAATTGAAAGAGTCCTTTTTTCAGGAGAGCACCAAACTCTGCAGCTTAATCTTCCCTTTGAACCTGTTTTTTGGTCTATTGATCCAAACAGTAAAATGGGGGATGCCTGTTTCGATTATACCCAACAACTTTTCAAGACAGGAGACACATCATTTTCAGATGGAAACTTCAGGATTAGTATAGATGATATTTCTGACACCTCTGTTATTAGAATAGAACACAATCCGGTAGCACCAACACCTGCCAAAAACGACCATCCAAACCTTGTAAAAATATCTGAAAAACATTTTTGGCGTGTGGGTTTTATACAATATAATAATATGCAAGCTACCTATTCTTTTATTTACAATCAGAAGTATGATGGATCCCTGTTGCAAGGATATAGTAGCGATGATCTTGTATTAGTATATCGAAAAGACGCATCCTATGATTGGCAAATACTGCCTGCAACAATAACCGTAACAGGAACCGGAGCAAATATATCGGGCAGAGTCTCTGTGAACTCCATATTGCAGGGTGAATACACCTTGGGAATAGGAAAAGATCTAAAGATTAATGAATGGGAAAGAAATATTGAAATCTATCCAAACCCCGTAAACGATGAATTACGAATTAAAAATTACGAATTACGAATTGATGATAAGGTAAATATCTATGATTTATCAGGTAAAATAATAATTTTCAATTCTCAATTCTCCATTCTCAATTCTATAAATGTTAGTTATTTCCCATCCGGTACCTATATTTTAGAAATTGTATCAAAAGAAAATAAAACCTATACGAAATTTATTAAGTTATGATTCCTTTACCATCATACCCTTATACTTTAAGTGATATTCAAGCACGCATTGAAGATATTAAAAAACAACCGTTAGAAAATTTTTCGTCTGAAAAAGAAGCGATTCGGTTTGCCTTAAGTTGTGTTGATTTAACCACATTAGAAGGTGCAGACAATATAAAGAGAATTGAAAAACTGTGCTATAATGCCATACAGTACCAAACGGCGGCAGTGTGTGTATATCCCGTTTTTGTAAAACAGGCAAAGTTGTTACTGAGCGATACCTCCCTAAAAGTGGTTTCTGTGGCAGGAGCATTCCCTTCAGGACAATCTCCTATTGAAATAAAAGTGAAGGAAGTGGAGTATGCTGTGGCACAAGGTGCCGATGAAATTGACATGGTAATTTCAAGAGGATTGTTTTTAGATGAAAAATATGAAGATGTATTTGAAGAGATTGTTGCCATAAAAAAGATGTGCAAAAATGCCTCTTTAAAAGTAATCTTAGAAACAGGAGAATTAATTGAACCGGATTTAATTTACAAAGCCTCCTTTTTGGCAATGCATGCAGGTGCAGATTTCATCAAAACTTCTACCGGAAAGATTGCCATAAATGCAACCCCCGAAGTTTTTTTAGTAATGTTAGATGCTATTTTTCAGTTTAATAATGAGAAAAATAAGAAAATTGGGATAAAACCTGCGGGCGGAATCACTGATGTAAACACCACTATATTATATCTCAAATTATTAGAAAAAACATTGAATATTAATTGGTTAGATAAAAATTCTTTTAGGGTTGGAGCAAGCAGATTGGCTTTTCAATTGTATAATTTTATTGAAAAATAGAAAAAAAGAAAAATATTACTTGTAAATCAAATAAATGTATATTTTTGCAGCCGTTTAATTTATCAAACATTGTTTAACTTATAAAATTTAAAAATCATGACAAAAGCTGAAATCGTTTCCGAAATTTCAACCAAAACAGGTTTCGACAAAACACAAGTTCAAAAGACTGTTGACGCCTTTACACAATCTGTAAAAGGAGCATTATCAAAAAATGAAAATGTTTATTTAAGAGGATTTGGCAGTTTCATCGTAAAAAACAGAGCTCAGAAAACTGCTCGCAACATCTCTAAGAAAACCACAATGATTATCCCGGCACACAAAATCCCTGCCTTCAAACCCTGCAAAACTTTTGTAAACATTGTTAAAAAAAACAAGTAAACTATTAAAACTCAATTATTATGCCGAGTGGTAAAAAAAGAAAAAGACACAAAATGTCGACTCATAAGAGGAAAAAACGTCTAAGGAAAAATAGACATAAGAAGAAATAGTTTTTTTCTTTAAAACTTATCATGAAAACTAAATATTGTGTTGAAACACTCTATTTAGTTTTCTTTTTTTTAAAATGAATACTGAAGAAACTCAAAACATCTCAAAAGAATTGGTAATCACTTCTCGTGAAACAGAAGTTCAGATAGCATTGTTGGAAGACAAGAGGCTCATGGAGATTCACCGTGAGAAAAAAACAGAGGAATGTGCGGTGGGTGATATTTATTTTGCAAAAGTTAAAAAAATAATACCTGGATTGAACGCTGCATTTGTGAATATTAGTGACGAAAAAGATGCTTTTTTACATTATTTAGATTTAGGATTTCATGCACGTTCACTTAATGAATTTGTAAACCAAGTTATTAGCAATAAGAAGAGAAGTATTGCTCATATTAAACTTGAGCCGGAAGTGGAGAAAAATGGGAAAATTGGCAATATCATTCAACCTGGGCAATCTATTTTGGTTCAGATTGCAAAAGAACCCATTTCAACAAAAGGTGCAAGACTTACTTCTGAAATTTCTTTAGCAGGGCGTTTTTTGGTGTTGGTTCCTTTTATGGATAAGATCAGCATATCGCAAAAAATAAAGAATGCAGAAGAGCGAAACAGGCTTAAAAAAATTGTGCAATCTATTCGCCCAAAAAGATTTGGTATTATTATCAGAACAGTTGCAAAGGGTAAAAATACAGACGAAATTTCCGCAGATTTAGAGTCATTATTTGAAAAATGGAAATTAATAATAACTAAATTACCACAATCAAAAGCACCTGCAAAAATTGCATCGGAAGAAGATAGAATTACCTCCATTATTCGTGATATGGTAAATGATTCTTTCGAAGCCGTACATGTGGATAATAAAGATCTATTCCATGAAATCAAATCCTATCTTGCTACATATATTCCTGAAAAAAAAGATATTGTAAAACTATATAAAGGGCAAAGACCACTTTTTGAAGAGATGAATATTGCCTTGCAGATTAAAGGTTCTTTTGGGAAAGTAGTTGTTTTAAAACATGGGATTTATCTTGTTGTTGAGCATACTGAAGCGATGCATGTGATAGATGTAAATAGTGGCAACAGGCTTAAAACAGGTACTTCGGAAGAAAACGCCCTTCGAGTGAATTTAGAAGCTGCCATAGAAATAGTACGCCAAATTCGACTTAGAGATATGGGCGGCATTATCACTATTGATTTTATTGACCTTGTCAAAAATGTCAACAGGACTCTGCTAAATAGAAAATTGTATGAACTAATGCAAAACGACAAAGCAAGACATACTATTTTGCCCATGAACAAATTTGGAGTAATTCAAATTACGCGCCAACGAGTTAGGGAAACAACAGTTATTGAAACAGATGAACTTTGTCCCACATGTCATGGAACTGGAAAAGCAAAATCTGCCCTGCTTATTGTAGAAGATATTGAAAATATGATAGAATATCTGATAGATAAACAACTAGAAAAAGATTTTTATTTAACTGCTCATCCGTTTATTAAAGCCTATCTTACAAAAGGAATTTTTTCTAAACAATGGAAATGGTTTTTTCGTTTTCATCGCTGGATTCAAATCCTATCAAGAGAGAGCTATTCGGTTGTAGAATTTAAGTTTTTTAATACGAATAATGACCAAATTATATTTGGGTACGAGGCGAACTAATCGACTATAAGGGCAACAAAAAAATAGTATTTCATGATATTTTATAACGATATTGAATAAAATCATATTTTTGCCGCATTAAAAAATTTTAACTAAAACCTATTTCCTGTATGAAAAAAATTATTACAATCCTGACTTTAGCTGTTTTCAGTTTTACTGCTATGGCTCAACAGTGTGGCTCAGCAGCAGTTGCAAAGCAAGGGGAGGGTCCGAAACTTGAGGTAAAAGGAGCCGAAACCATTATTATTCAAACTAATGCTTATTCTATCAAAAGTAATGCCATTTTTGAAGAAAATATCCCTCACGCAAAAGGGGTAAAAGCTATTCAGTTTGATGAAAATACTTCCCAAATAGCAGTGGCTTATGACCCAAAAAAAACTACTCCTGATGCTATCCGTGCAGAAATTGCCAAGTTGGGATTTGATGCCGATAAGGTTAAAGCTAATGAACAAGCACGTTCAAAACTTCCCGCAGAATGTAAAATCATGCCCAAAGGATGTAGCAAATCCTGTGGAAAACACTAAATAATGGTTAGTGATTAGTGGTTAGTGATAAAATGATAAGCATAATAAATATGTTACTGAAAACTGAAAACTAAAAACTGATAACCTCTTAATTCTTAATTCTTAATTCACAATTCTTAATTCTAAAAGTATGGTTATAGAACATCTCAAACAATCTGAAGCCCTTTTAGAAGGGCATTTTCTTCTTTCTTCGGGAAGACACAGTAACCGCTATTGCCAATGTGCCAAATTGTTGCAATATCCTGACAGAGCTGCAGCAGTTTTGTCTGTTGTTGTTGAAAAATTAAAAGATACACCCATAGACATTGTAGTAGGGCCCGCAATGGGCGGAATTATTGTAGCCTATGAATTGGGGCGCCAATTAAGAATCCCTGCCATATTTACAGAGCGCGAAGAAGGGAAGATGACCTTACGCCGTGGCTTTGAAGTGCACCCCGGACAAAGGGTGCTAATTACCGAAGATGTGGTTACTACCGGAAAATCATCATTAGAAACCATTGAGGCATTAAAAGAGTATGGCGTTGAAATTGTTGGTATTGCCTGCATTTCCAATCGTAGTACCAACAATATAGGGTATCCCATTTTCGAATCCATAAAATTAGACATCGAAAGTTGGGAACCGGAAAATTGTCCGCTATGCAAACAAGGAATCCCCTATATAAAACCCGGCTCAAGAGCAATAAAATAATGATTAGTGATTAGTGGTTAGTGGTGGAGATAAAACCTTATTTTTACCTTATAAAAACAAAAAACAACCTTAGTAGCAACGAATTGTGTGTGATAAAATGAACCTTATTACATTATTAATAAACCTTAAATCTTAGATCTTAAATCTTAAATCTTAAACCTTAAATTCTTCAATCTTTAAATTTTTAAAATTTCAAATTGCTGTATGGCTGCTGAAAACTTTATTGATTATGTAAAAATTCTGTTTCGATCAGGGAAGGGAGGAGGAGGTTCTGCTCACCTTCAACGCACAGCACAAGACCCTAAGGCAGGACCTGACGGTGGCGACGGCGGTAAAGGCGGCGATGTAATCTTAAAAGGAAATCGCAATTTGTGGACTTTGTTGCATTTGCGCTATACGAAACACATATTTGCAGAAGATGGAGGAAGTGGATCCGCCAATCAATGTTTCGGAAAAAATGGAAAAGATGCAGTAGTAGAGGTACCCTTAGGCACTGTAGTTAAGAACCCTAATACAGGTGAATTTCTTGGTGAGCTTATAGAAGATGGGCAAGAACTGGTAGTTTTGAAAGGCGGAAGAGGCGGATTGGGAAATGTGCACTTTAAATCGGCAACCCACCAAACTCCACGCTTTGCCCAGCCCGGTGAAATGGGAATAGAAACATGGCTTGCATTAGAACTTAAAATATTGGCTGATGTAGGGTTAGTGGGATTTCCAAATGCAGGAAAATCAACCTTAATTTCAGTTCTATCTAATGCAAAACCTAAAATAGCAGACTATCCTTTTACTACCTTGCGCCCCAATCTAGGAATGGTTGCATATAGAGACCATCAATCGTTTGTTATTGCAGACATTCCGGGTATTATTGAAGGTGCATCTGAAGGAAAGGGGTTAGGACTAAGATTTCTGCGGCATATTGAACGTAATGCATTGTTACTCTTTATGATTCCCTGCGATACGGAAAATATAAAAAAAGAGTATAGAATATTGTTGAATGAACTCGAGTCGTACAACCCCGAATTGGTGGACAAAAAAAGGATTCTTGCCATTACTAAATGTGATTTAGTGTCTGAAAAAACATTGAAAACACTGCAAAAAAAAGTGCCTGAAAATATTCCTGTTGTATATATTTCTTCAATTATTCAACAAAATTTGCGAGAATTAAAAGATGAAATTTGGCATCAACTTAATGGTTAATGATTAATGGTTAATGATTAATGGTTAATATACAATATGTTATTTTTTGAAAAATAAAAATAGTAATATATACTTTGATATTTAAAAAAGTATATTTTTGCAGTCTGATTTTGACACAAAGATAAATTCTAAAAAAAAAATAATAATGGCAAAGAAAAATAAGGAAGCCCGGCAACAAATTATTTTGGAATGTACTGAGCAAAAAACAAGCGGTGTGCCGGGTATGTCAAGATATATTTCTACTAAAAACAGAAAAAATACAACGGAGAGATTGGAATTGAAAAAATACAATCCTTTTTTAAAAAAAGTAACAGTTCATAAAGAAATTAAATAATTTGAGATATGGCAAAGAAGGTAGTTGCAACATTAAAGAGAAGTGGAGGGGTTACTTATACAAGAGTAATTAAAATGGAACGCTCTCCTAAAACAGGAGCCTACACGTTTAAAGATGCTGTAGTAGAATCCGAAAATGTAAAAGACTTTTTAGCTAAAAAGTAATATTTGTTTTCATGGTTGTGGGAAACCGAGGTGATTTTTCATCTCGGTTTTCTTTTTTTGGTTAAAAATAGTTTAAAGACAGCATCTTTCCCGCAAAGCGAGGCTGCATAGTTTTTATAATAAACGTGCTTTCCCTTTTCCAATTACCGCTGCAAGTTCTTCAACTGTTGCCGATTTTATATTGGAAATCGTTTTAAAGTGTTTGAGGAGTTTTTCTTTGGTAGAAACTCCAATCCCTTTAATATCATCTAATTCTGAATGAATGCTCTTTTTGGCGCGACGCTTGCGGTGGTGGGTGATGCCAAAACGATGCACTTCATCACGAATATGTTGCAATAATTTCTGTGCTTCCGATTTTTTATCTATAAATACTGGCACACTCTCTCCAACTTTGTAAATATCTTCCAAACGTTTGGCAATGCCGATTATCATCATTTTATCCTGAATATTCAACTCTAATAGTGCCTGATACGCGGCATTTAGCTGCCCCTTGCCGCCATCAATAATAATCAAATCCGGAAAGGGCTTGTTTTCTTCTATTAAACGGCTGTAACGACGTTTAACCACTTCATACATAGAAGCAAAATCATCTGTCCCAATAACGGTTTTTATGTTAAAATGCCGGTACTCTTTTTTACAGGGGTTTCCGTTTTTGAAATGGACCATGGCAGAAACCGGCTCATCGCCTTGCGTATTGGAGTTGTCGAAACACTCAATCGTTTCTGGAATTCTCTTCATCCCTAAATCTTTTTGCAGTACCGCCAATACTCGGTTTTTGTGTCGTTTGTTATCCATTAATTTTTGCTGGTTCTGCTTCTCTAACATTGAGACTTTGGCATTTTTTTGCGAAAGTTCCAACAATTTTTTCTTATCACCACGAAGTGGAATTGTAAAGCTAGTGCTTTCTTTTTGAATATTAATGCTAAAAGGAACAATAATTTCTTGAGAAAGGGTACCGAAACGTTCTTCAATTTCTGCCATTGCCATTTGAAGCAACTCCTCTTTGTTTTTATTCAAATTGCTTTTTAGTTCTAATGTAAATGTCTGTATTATAGCACCTTCAACAATTCTCATAAAATTCACAAAGGCATTACCACTCTCTTCTGCTATGGAAAAAACATCGCAATATAAGATTTCGGGATTTACCACTATTGATTTCCCTTGATAAGATTCTATAATTTCAATTTTTTCTTTGACAAGTTGAGCTTTTTCAAATTCCCATGTGTCCACGTAGTTCATCATCTCTGTTCTTAGTTGTCGCAATATTTCACTGTTTTTTCCTCTAATAATTTTAATGATTTTTTGAATGTTTTCTCCGTACTCATCGGTAGACATATATCCTGCACATGGAGCTGCACATTTTTTGATATGGTATTGTAAACAAGGGCGTCCTTTTTTTGGCATGCTCTTACATCTACGAACAGGGAACAGTGCAAATAGTGTATCTAACAGTGTGTGCATAAAACGTAATGAAGAATAAGGACCAAACAACTCTTCTTTTTTTGGATTCGGACTCCTTGTATAGTATAAACGTGGAAAAACTTCCTTACTAATTGCTAACCATGGATACGACTTATCGTCTTTCATCATTGCATTGTAGCGTGGACGAAATTGTTTGATCATACTGTTTTCTAACAATAAAGCCTCCCATTCAGAATCCACTACTGTAAATTGAATGTCAGAAATTTTGGAGACCAAGGCATGTAATTTCGGATCTTTGTGTGTTTTAGTAAAATAAGAAGAAACCCTTTTTTTTAGCACTTTAGCCTTGCCCACATAGAGAATAACTCCATCTTTATCAAAAAAACGATAAACACCGGGCTTTTCTGGAAGAGAACGTAGAGAGGGCATTTAGATTTTAGATTTAGGGAACTATTCCACATTCAATTTTTTTAAAGATCAATAGGATACCTAACTGCATTCTTATCAATGATTGCCCTTCTTATCAATGAATCTTGATAATTTTTGACAAAAGCAGCGCGCTTTTGTTGTTGTAGCAACAATTTAGCAATCTCCTTGTCTTTATAAACATTTATAGTTTGGAACTGCTGTTTTTTATCTAATATGAGAATAAGATAACGATATCCATTTTGAATAATATCGAGTTTTACCTGTTCTCCCTTTTTTGTAAGTTCGGAATAGGAAAATGGTAATTCATTCTCAAGTTGGTCTGTGTAAAACCAATGCTCGTTATCTAGATAATGTTCAATTGTATCTGCACACATCAGTTCTATTTCGGCTAAGGATTTAGCTCTATCAGTATCACTAAAAAAAAGTTCTTTAATTCTTTTATAAAGCCTTGATGGATTTGATAGTTTGATGTAGTTCAATTGCACCATTTCTCTATATTTCGGTGTTTCATCAGCTTTGGTATCCTTGAGGAAAATATTAAGTTCATCCTGTGAAATCTGAAAAATATCAGGAGTATTGCTTATTTTTTGAAAATATGCATTAATGAGCAATTGCTCTTTATATTGAACCATTTGAGAGGAAAAATTCTGCTCTTTATGTGCCAATTCTTTTTTTGCTTGTACTAGTAAAGTTTGCCGTAATATCCACTCTTCAACATATTGTTCCATTAAAAGTAGGGAATCCTCTTTTGATGCCATAAAAGGGATTTTTTCAATGACTTCCGATAGGTACAATTTATTATGAAATGCTTCTGCAACGATTGAATCACTCTTAAAAGCACACCCGGTAGAGAGTGCTAAAGCAATAACGAAGAATGAGAGAAGATTTCTCACTGTTTTTTCAATAATAATTTAAACAATTCTTCATTAATCCATACCGGATATTTCTCTTTCAATTGGGTTAACCATTGTTTTTCCAACTCGTTTTGGTAGTCTGTGAGTACTGTCGCCCTAACTTCGGCAAGTGGTTTTGGATTACCTTCACTATCTAAATAATGTTCTTTCATTTTTTCATAAAAAGATTCAAGAGCTGCCGTGTCTTTTAATGCTTCACTCCATATTTTCAGATTATTCATCTCAAACAATATCATACCGTGATTGTATTCTGAAATAAGTTCTTTGTATTCCACGTACTTATTTTCAAGATTTTCAAATTCATATTTCAACAATATGTCTTGTAAAAATGATGTGTATTGATTATTTAAAAAATTATCAGTATTAGCAGAGACTTCTAATCCATAAAAACGATCTAAATATTGAATAAAATCTTGAATTGTTATTTTCTGGTTTGCAAAAGTAGCCATTGCTTTCAACTTACCGATACTAGAGATTGCCAACAGTTCGGAAGCAGGAGGAATAGAGGTTTTCCCCTCCATCTCTTTTGATAATAGATTGAAAGCAGCTTTTTTACCTTTGTCTGAGTATTTGTATTCTGCTTTTAATTTTTCGATTAACGATTCCACACTTTTAGTTGATCGCGAATCCCTTTGAACTCTGGAAGTCATAATAGATTTTTTTTCATCTTCATTTGCTTCGGGAGCAATTAACTGATGAAGTTTAACTATGTGCCATCCAACTACTGAAGGGAATGGCTCCGATATTTGTTCATTTTTCAGAGCAATACATGCTTTTACAAAATCTCCCGGTGGGCGATTATATGGAATAGGTTCCAACAGTCCGCCTTTAGTTTTAGATGCAGGATCTTGAGTGTATTGTTCTGCTAGTAAAGCAAAGTCTTCACCTGATATCAATGCTTCTTTAATAATTGCTAGTTTTTCTTTCACAGAAAAACTCATGTTGCCTGAGTGAGCAGCAGTATCGAATAATAATATTTGAGAAATACTGATTTTTGAAACCATGGGTTGTTTGTCCTGTACCCATACAAGATGGTAGCCAAATTGTGTACGAAAAGGCATGGAAATATCCCCAACAGGAGTATTATATGCAACTGTTTCAAACGGATAGATAAGGTCGAAAACAGAAAAATAACCCAAATCGCCTTTATTACCATATTGGGTTCTCTCGTTTGAAATCCTTTCATCTTTTGCAGAATTATCTTCAGAAAACTTAACTGCTGCTTCAGGAAAAGTAATAGATCCGGAAGTTATCTTTTTTCTAATATCAACTATTTGATTGAAAGCTACCAAACTGTCTTTGGGAGAAGCATCCAAAGGACATCTTATCAGAATATGTGAGGCGCGAATCATATAAGAACTTCTCTCAATAGATTCTTTAATAAGATGTTCTGTTACTTCCTTATCTACTAAATAAGATTTTGCTGATTGAGACTTGTAAGAGGCTAACTCCCTTTGGAAAGTTTGTGTTGTATCAATTTGCGAATCTAATCCATCTTTTACTTTGAGTTTGAAATGAATGTACAAATCAAGATAGTCTCGAACTTCTTTTTCAGTTGCTTTTTCTAAAGAATTATTTCTTTGAAAAGTGTTAATAAATTCTGTTGCACTAACTGTTTCACTGCTTACTGAAAACAGTACCTCATTCATGTTTTGTGAGCAAACAATAAATAAAAACGTTGATAAACAGATAGATAAAAATAATTTTTTCATACTTAATTTTTTTCAAGTTAATTAATAAAGGGCGGCAAAGTTATAAAAACAATCGAATTTTTATAAAATATTTTTTTTCAAGGAAAAATAAATTACTTTCGCGCCTTATTTTAGCAATATATTAATTTATGTACAAAATAGAGAATCATCCTATCTTAGAAATTACTAAAAACAGAGAGATTACATTTTTATTTAATGGTCAGGAGGTTGTTGGGCACATCGGATATACTATAGCAGCTGCGTTGCATCAAGCGGGTTTCCCCATACACAGTCATAGTTTGGAAGGTCGCGAACGAAGTTTAGAATGTGGTATCGGCAAGTGTGGTGCCTGCGAAATGCTGGTGGACGGCAAGATAAAACGCATCTGTATTACCAAAGTAGATAGCGTGAAAGAAGTAGCAGAGGTGGATAGTAAAGTACTTCCCAAAAAAGAGATTCCTAACCAACAACAAGAGACTTTGGTCTTTAAAACTCGAGTTGCCATTATTGGAGCAGGTCCCGCAGGATTGGCTTGCAGAGAGGAACTGAACAAATTAGACATCTCTAATATTGTAATTGATAATAACGACAAAATTGGGGGACAGTTTAACATGCAAACCCACCAGTTTTTCTTTTTTGAAAAGGAAAAATTGTATGGCGGTATGCGTGGCTTTGAAATTTCGTCGCAACTTGCCGGAGAAGACCATACCGGAATATTACTAAATTCAACCGTTTGGGATATTTTAGAAGGAAAACGTATCGCCGTTAAAAACATGGATTTCGGAGATATCTATTACGTGGATGCAGAATATTTGGTAGTAGCAACAGGTGCGGTACCTTTTATGCCCGCCTTTGAAAACGATGACCTGCCGGGAGTTTACACGGCTGCTGTGTTACAAAAAATGATGAATGTAGAGCACACATTGCTCGGTAAACGGATTCTCTCTATCGGTGCCGGAAATATTGGATATTTGACCTCTTATCAGGCAACGCAGGCAGGCGCACAAGTAGTGGCAATTGTAGAAGCCCAAGCTAACGAAGGTGGATTCCCCGTGCAGGAAAATCGTGTACGCAGGCTGGGGATACCTGTTCTTACTTCCCATATTTTGCTCAAAGCAATTCCTAATGAAGACCATACAGGAATAACAGGCGCGGTAGTTGCAGAATGTAAAAACTTTGCCCCCATCTCCGGAACAGAAAAAGTAATGCACGATATTGACCTTATTAACATCTGTACCGGCTTAATTCCCGACGACCAGCTGTTAAGCAAAGGACGTATCGTTTTTGGTGATAAAACGTTTGGCGCGGGTGATGCCATTCGTGTGGGCGAAGGAACGTGCGCCGTGTTGCGAGGGAAACAGGTTGCCATGGAGATCGCTATGGTGTGCGGAAAACGCACTTCTTACGACATTTATTTAGAATTATCAAAAGAATATATTGACTCTCAACAACATCCAGTGAAAGTTTTGGAAAAACCGGATATCCCTTCTGCCGAAAGAATGAACCAAAAACCTTTCGTAGTTGCCGATTGTATCTATGCTTTCGCTTGCAATCCGTGCACTTTTGCCTGCCCGAAAGATGCTATAAAAAAATCATCTATCTCTGCTGTGCCCGTTATTGATTACGAAAAATGTATCGGTTGTATGGATTGTGTAGCAAAATGCCCGGGATTAGCAATTTTTGGCTATAATCTCGCTAAAAACTGGCTCTTTTTTCCCATCGAAAATTTTGTAGAAGAAAATGTAGAAGTTTTCTTAGTAAATAATCAAGGTGAAAAATTGGGAGAAGGGGTTATTGAAAAAGTGCTGTTAAAACCCAATAAAACAAATGTTGCCCGCGTAAAATCTCTAACATTAACCGGAAAAAAACTTACCGAGGTTACTGGTTTCATCGTCAAAGATAAATACCCAAAACCATTAATGATTACTTCAAATACGGAAAGCGATAAGGCACCTACCTACATTTGCCATTGCGATGACGTGGAATTAGAAGATATTTTAAAAGTAATAGGCAGCAGAAAAATGATTTCTGTTGATGAGTTGAAACATACAACACGTATTGGCATGGGAGCCTGTAGAGGGAAACGTTGCATTCCAAGGGTTCGTCAGATGTTGCATAGTTTGGGCATAGAGGTGGTGGGAGATGCTACCCCCCGTGCACCATTGTCGAATCAAGTGAATATGAGCGAACTCTACCCCTCTTCGCTACAGCCGAAGTTTATAACCGACATTCGCACCCATACAACGCGCCGTGTAGATTGCGAAGTTTTTATTGCCGGAGGTGGTATTGCGGGAAGTGCTCTGTTTCGTTATTTCGCTGAAAGCGGCAAAAAGAGTGTACTTGCTAATGCTGAAATTGGCGGCTCATGGCGCAATATTGCAGGTGGACGCCCCGCTTTTTCAGTACCTGAAATTGCAGACATCGCACAGCAAAATCTACAATTGTTTAAAGAGTTGCAAGAGATTATCAATATCAACTTTAAGCCTATCCGCTACGTTGGGTTTGTGCATAACGAAAATACATATAAAGCCTTAGAAGCTTCCAAAGCGTGGTCAGATGCCTATATGGTGGAGAAAAAAGATTTTACCAAAGAGGTTTCTCCTTTTTTTAATCCAAATTTGGATACCTATCAAGCTGCGCTTATCACGCATGGCTGCTGGCAAGCCACACCCGGTTTAGTGTTAAATGCGCTAAGAGGGATTGCTGTGCAATATGGAGGAGTTTTATTAGAAGACACCCGCTTAGTAGAAGTTCAAAAAACACCAAATGGCTTCATGGCTTTAGTATTGGAGCACGACAAAACATATACCGAGTATCATTGCGACCATTTTGTGAACGCACTGGGTGCAAACGCAGCACATTTTGCTTTGCAATTAGGCATTGAAACAGGAGTATATCCGGTGAAACATCAGGCATTTATTACCAAACGCCTGCCGCTTATAGGAAAAGAGGGCGATGCGTTGGATATGCTCATTGACCGAAGGCACTATAAAAACTTTACCGCCGTTTACGGGCAGCAATTAGCAGAGACAGGACAGATTATTGGATGTGCTTCTCCTGCTTGCGACCCCAACGAGGCGCGACAAGATTTGCGTCCAAGTTCTAAAGAGTTTATGGAGATTGTATCAGAAATATTCACCAACTGGATTCCACAGTTGGGTGGTGTTACATTCCAGGCATTCTGGTCGGGATATTATGTAGAGCCTCGTTACATTGTGGATCCCGAAAAAGGATTGTTTATCGGTATGCGCGGACACGGATTCATGTTGGCACAATATTTAGCTAAAATCTATGTAGATAAACTGTTGGGCAGATCCGTTCCTGAATATTTAGAGCATTTAGCATTGAAAGGAAAAGGACTGAGCGAAGCTGCGTTTAAGTAGATGAGCATGAGCATGAGCATATATATGTTCTACTCAATACTCTCAAATTTTGAGTTCATGCTAATATATTCAGGCACTATCTCTTTTATTAATTTTACCACGTGTACTGGTTCTTCGTTTTTAGAAAGAATTAATTTATCAATCTCTTTTTCAATATCTTGATAATCGTATCTTCTCACATCGGCAATTAAAATTTTCTTGTGAGGGGTAGTTTTTGTATTTTCTGTGGTTGCCAAAAGTTCTTCATACAGTTTCTCACCCGGACGTAACCCTGTAAATTCAATGGCGATATCTTTTCCGAGCGTTAATCCTGATAGTTTTATCATCTTAACCGCCAAGTCATAAATCTTAACCGATTCTCCCATATCGAAAATAAAGATTTCTCCGCCTTCTCCCATCGCACCTGCAGTAATCACTAATTGACACGCCTCGTGAATAGTCATAAAATAGCGCATAATATCGGGATGGGTAATAGTAATGGGTCCTCCATGTTCAATTTGTTCTCTAAAAATAGGGATAACAGAACCATTTGAGCCTAAAACGTTTCCAAAGCGCGTAGTTACAAACTTAGTACTGTTTTGAGCATAATTAAGCGACTGCACATAAATTTCGGCAATACGTTTCGAAGCGCCCATTACACCGGTAGGATTTACCGCTTTATCGGTAGAAATCATCACAAACTTTTTTACCTTGAATTTCACTGCCAAATCTGCCAAAATTTTGGTACCTTCTACATTGTTTTTAATGGCGGCATGAACATTCTCTTCCATCAATTGCACGTGTTTATAGGCAGCCGCATGATAGATGGCATCGGGTTTATAAAGCGAAAGAATCTCTTCCATCTTATCTTTATCTGTAATATCAGTCAATAAAATTTCAACATTTTTCCATACTCTTTTACCACACAGTTCCTGTTGCAGAAAGAAAACAGGAGTTTCGGAATTGTCTAATAAAACAAGTTTTTTGAAATTAAACTTTAGCAGTTGTCGTACAATTTCACTTCCAATGGAACCGGCAGCGCCGGTAATCAATATTGTCTTTCCACTAATATCTTTATTTACTAACGACTTATCAATATCTATAAGCTCACGTTCCAAAAGTTCTTCAATTTTTATTTTTTTGATTTGTTTAAAACTCAATTCTCCGTTTATCCAATGCGTTACAGGTGGCACAACCAGCACTTTAACATTGTTTTTCAAAGCAATTTCCGTGATTTGATTTTTTTTACGAGGCGGAAGATTTTGAATGGAGATAATGAGAAACGAGACGTTATTATCTTGCAAATATTCATCTAATTGAGTAATTGCACGAACGGGCAGACTTTCCATCTGCATTCCTCTTTTTTTAGGGTCGTCATCAAAAAACGAGAGCACGTTATATTTGCTTTCCGTATCTCTGTCTAATGCTCTTTTCGTAGTAATCCCACTAACCCCCGCACCAACAATTACAATATTCTTTTTCAATTTCTTAGGGTTTATTTTTTCCAAGAAATATATCTTGAGAAGAAACCTGTATACAATAATTAAGGTAGTTGTGATAAAAAACTCCATTCCAATAACGGAGAGTGGTATAAAACGTTTGGGATTAGCATCAAATCCCCAAAGCAAATAACTTAAAGCTATCAAAACAACGGTTCCTGAAATCGTGGAAAGAAATATTCTTATACTGTCTCTTGAGTTTGTATAACGTATTACTATTTTAGGAATTTTAAAAAGGATAAAGAAGACGATTCTTACACCCAAAATTGTAATGGGAATGATTGGAGAAAAGATATGGGAAAAATGGATTATGCCGGTAAGGCTGTCGCGAAAAAAAATGGCAAGCATCGTGGCAAAGAAGACGATACAAAGGTCCATTCCCAAAACTACGACGCTGGGGATAAAACGCATTTTTTGAATAAAATTGTTAATCATAATGGTATGATGTGTATTGGCGTTGCGTGCAACGCCAATACGGGTATAATTATCCTTTGTAAAACGGCATTTTAACAATCACCGCCTTCAACAATTTGTCGCG
>Ga0123353_10002601_pt1 | contig 22462 bp, 21 predicted proteins | sample TergutLab28metaG_3_FD_92763 | JGI IMG/M metagenome (GOLD analysis project Ga0123353, IMG submission 92763) | Labiotermes labralis P3 segment gut microbial communities from Petit-Saut dam, French Guiana - Lab288 P3 | ecosystem: Host-associated > Arthropoda: Insects > Digestive system > Gut ... | reverse complement strand
CGCCTCGCAGGAGTTTGGTAAATTCAGAGGGCCGGGGCGCAAAGATGACTGTTGCCCCAATGCCTGCTTAACCATGTTGAAGCTGCTGGCGGCCATTCCCGAGTATCGGGGGTCAGCGGTTGCAGAGAATACGGCAATGGGCCTGCTGTCTTTGTGGGAAAACAGCAGGGAGCGTCACCCCTATATGTTTTACATGGGAACCGATTTCAGAAAGCTCAAGGCGCCAACCATGTGGTACGACATAGTGAGTGTGGTGGAGACACTCAGCCGTTTTGAAGCGGTTGTCTCAGATGCACGCTTTGTTGAAATGCTTAGCCTGATCAAAAGTAAGCAGGATGCAAACGGCCTCTTCACACCAGAATCCGTCTATCTAAAGTGCAAGGACTGGGATTTTGGCCAGAAAAAGAGTCCTTCTCCCTACTTGACCTATGTGTGTTATCGCACATTTGCCCGGGCAGAAGCCTTGCAAGTGGGATAATGGCTGGTGGCGGCAAGGAATACCTAAACGGGGAGGTATCAGGAGATGGACTTGCCAATTAAGACGCAAAGGCTGTACATCACTGAATTCGACAAGAGCATGGCTGAAAGTGTGCACCTGAATTCACTTGATGAAGATAATCGAAGATTTATCCCTGATGAGGTTTTTGAGACCGTTGATGCAGCTCGGCAAGCATTGGATGCGCTTATTTCATTTTATTCAATGAGCAATTCTCCGCTCGTTTATCCCGTTTTTCTTAACGAAGGCCAGCAGATAGGCCATGTGCAGGTGTTTCCGGAAAATAACAATTGGGAGCTTGGATACCAAGTGGCAAAGCAATTCACAAACAACGGCTACGCAACAGAGGCTGTAAGCGCCTTTCTCCCTTTGGTTATGAATAAACTTGGTATAACAGAGATTCTTGCAGTATGTCGTGCTGACAATGAAGCCTCGCGCAGAGTTCTGGAAAAATGTGGTTTCGCCCTTAAGGCTATGGAGCGTGCACTACATCACGGGGAACAGCACCTTATTTGCAGATACAGGCGCTTGGCTCAGTGAGGCTGAGGGACGGTTCTCTGGGTCGTTGACATAAAAACTGTGAAATTGTGCCCAAATGCTTCGAAAATGGCACTTTTTCAGCTGCTTCGGTTCTGTGCTCCTCTCTCTCATTTTGCTAAAGCGCTGGTAGATGGCTTGTTTGAAAAATGCTGCTTTTTTAGCTCACGGAAAAAGTGCCATTTTGGATGCATTTGGGCACCAAACTGCCAAAATCGTGGGGTTTGCGGACCACAACGCCGTGTTGCTGGAAAATTCGCAAACGGTTAAGCAAAATCATCGCAAATGGTTAGGTGATATAGTCGCAATTGGTTAAGAGAAGGCGTGAGTGACATTAACAGAACCTGGATACCAAAGACGTCTCGTGGAAGAGACTATCAATCGCTACAGCACTCTTTTTGGCGCCCTGTCAGTTGAGGGGCTAAAATGGTGTGGTAAAACATGGACGGCTCTCAATCACGCCAATAGTGTTGTCTACATACTCGACCCCGAGAATAATTACGCAAACAGAGAGGCTGCACGTTTAAACCCGGCATCAATTCTGGATGGTCCACATCCACGTTTAATTGACGAGTGGCAAGAGGTTCCAGCAATTTGGGATGCTGTGAGATTCCAATGCGATAGAACCACAGACAAGGGCATTTTTCTTCTCACTGGCTCTGCAAAACCAAAGGAGAAAAGCTATTCTCATCGCGGGGCAGACCGGATTGCCAAGATTCGAATGAGAACCATGTCCTTATATGAAAGCGGAGAATCTTCGGGGAAAGCTTCTCTTAAAGCTCTATTTGCAGGAGGCTCTCTCCCCTGGGATATCAAAGAGTCACGGGGACGGAGAAACTGACTCATATGGCATTTTGTCAGTTACGTGCCCAGCAAGGCAAGAGGCACAACCAGCACGTTGTCCTTGCGTTTATAGGCGTGAGATCCTGTGTTGACGATTATTTTGGTAAAGGGTCTTGAGGCATCAAGTTGGCTTTCCAGCCAGTTGAGCTCGTCGCAGTCTTTATTGTCAATATGGGGGCTCAGCTTCACCTCAACCCCTATTACCCTACTGCCCTGCTCAATTATAAAATCTACCTCATGACGAGAATCTGAGGTTCTAAAGTGATAGAGTTCGGCATCGGCATTTTGCGCATACACCTTGAGGGATATTGCCACTAGATTCTCAAACAGTCTGCCAAAGGCCGAGTTGTCTCGACTCTTCCCAACCTGTAACTCCTGGATACCGATGAATAGTTCTTGTTTTGGGATTCTTAGTAAGCTAAGTGCTAGTGCTGGGTCAACCAAAAAATGCTTTTGGCTGCGTCCAAGAGCTGTGATTGGATTAGGAGTAGGCAACCATGGGTCTACCCGCTCGGTGAGATAGAGACAATCGAGGGTATCTCTATAAACTAGAGTGGCATCCTTGCCGGGGGCCTTCTCCTCGCCTGACGTAGAAGCTCTCATAATCTTGGTGTATGAAGTAGTAGTTGCGGTAGCAGCGGCATAAGCAGTGAGCCAGGCTCTCAGGACATGAGGCTTGCGGACCACTACGCCCAATTCCTCAAAGTCCCTTTCTACGATTGCATCAACATACCCTTTTAAGAGCGCCTTAATCCCTCGCTCTGAGTGGCTCCTGATGCCCGGGAAGCCTGAGGCAAAAACTTCCTGAGCATATTCCTCCAGACCAATGGGTGATTGCTCATAAATCCCTTCGTATGCACTGCCCTCAAGTAGTGCCGAGAGAGACACCGCTTTCTCAGCAAGATTCCTCTCCTCAATGGACAGCGGTCGCATGTGAAGCTGGACTATTCGACCTGCACCACTGTGGAGGCCCAAGCCTGTTGTGGATGTGCTGCCGGTGAGGATAAAACGATTGGGGCTTGGGTCTTCATCTACGATATGCCTGACATTATTCCAGCTCATTGCCGCCTTAGGCCATTCGTCGATAAGCACGGGACGTTCCTTGATCTTAGCTAAATCCTCCAAGCTCTCCGCCAGCACCCTGGCAGGAGTGCTGACATCCACACGCAGCACACTTGCCGCCAGTTGTTTTGCGCTCTCAGTTTTGCCGACACCCTTAGCGCCCACTATCGAAACAGCCGAAACCTCTTGTAAAAGTTCAGCTAATTCCTTGTCGATTATCCTCTGAATATACTGCATTACCCAATTATCGCATCTACCAGCGATAATGTCAATTTTCCGTCCATTTATGCATGGTTTAACCGTCTATTTATGCACGCTTTCTCCGTCTATTTATGCACGCTTTGAGTGACGGGGTTAGTGTGCCAATTTCCACAGAAATTGGCACACTAACCCCGTCCCCCTGTACCACACTAACCCCGTCCCCCTGTACCACACTAACCCCGTCCCCCTGTACCAGCTCGATTTTGCAGAATCTATTAGCTCAGTCAAATCCGCTTATACGTCCCCCGGTCACACACTCAGATGGTACAATTTCTGGCATCCCTATACGCCGTTAGCCGTTGGAGCCAAAAATGGATGATGACGCCAGAAAAAACGAGATAGCCAAGGCAATGACCAGTATTGAGTTTTACCCTGCTCCCGTAGCAAGGGATGAAGTCAGTATTGAGAAGTACTCAAAGCTGTCTCTAGGAAAAGTGGCAGCCCTGGGCACTTCCTTTGAGCCAATAGCAGCACTTTTTCAAAAAGCTGTTTCTGCCAACGGGGGCAGTGGGCTCTATCATGTAAGAGTTCCAAATGGCGGAAGAATGTTTAATTTCAATGGCAGCAGCGATTTCTTAGGCAGTGTTGCAAAGCCCAGTGGTGCTGTAGGCGGCGGACAAGCAAGACTCAACCCAATTGCAATTAATCCAGCAACAGTGCTTATGGCGGCTGCCCTCTACAACATAGAGAGCAAACTGGAGAGCATCGAAGAAGCTCAACAAGAGATGCTCGAATTCCTTCAGCAGAAGGAGAAATCTGCTCTCAGAGGAAACCTCAACTACTTAACCGATGTTCTCAACAACTACAAATACAATTGGAACAACGAGCAATACAAGAAGGCCAACCACATTAAGGTTCTGGATATCAAGCAGGAGTCCGAGCAAAGCATTTTGTTCTATCAAGAGCAGATAAACTCTAAGCTCAAAAAGCAGGCCTTCCTTCCTACAAACAAAGACGTCAAAGACAAACTGAAGAAAATCCAATCCGATATCGAAGGATATCAACTTGCGCTGTACCTCTACTCTTTCTCTTCATTCCTTGAAGTGATGCTCCTTGAAAACTACGAGTCAGCATACCTGGATGCAATCACAACGAAGATTGAGGATTACGCAATGCAATACCGAGTGCTCTATACAGAGTGCTACAACAGAATTGAGGGTTACTCAGAATCCTCTGTCCAATCCCTGTTATTAGGTGGGCTAGCAGGCGCAAATAAGGCAGCAGGAAAAGCAGCGGCAAGCCTCCCCGTTATCAGCAAATCGCAGCTTGATGCAACCTTGCTGAAGACAGGCAACCGCCTGCAGGAATTCAACGAGGAAAGAACAGAGAAGTCACTGCAGCAACTGGCTGCTCATCGAGACAGCGAGATCCGCCCGTTTGTTGACAACATTAATGCTATCAACAGACTTTACAATCAGCCGGTTGAGTTGCTGTTTGATGAGGAGAATATTTATCTTGGCTTGCCGGAAGTGTCTGAGGTCTTAGATTTGTAGCGCCAACTGTCAAAAACGGGGCTAGTCCAGAATGCTTGAAATCTCTTTAGCCTTCAACGAATCACTCGAGTATACTTGCTTTGAAATGTCGCAGTTATCTTTGAGTTTTCAAGCAAAGTGAGGTTACGATGCCAGACATCAAGGTGGAAGACCATATCTATGTACCTAATGCCCGATTAAGTGATGAAAAATATCCGTTTGCGTTGCGAAAAGTTAAGGTTTTAGAACTTAGCAAGCGCAGCATACTAGTAGACGATCCGTCTTCCTCGGACTCTCCAGTTTGGATTGGCAGTTCACAGGTTCACAAGAACGCTCGAATCTTAATCCTGAGGATTGGTGACGGTGACATAACAAATGAGATGACTTTGCTAAATCCCATTTCAAAATCGATACTTCAATACCTTCGCTTGCTAGTGCAAGACGAAAATGCATTGCGCATTGACTTGCGAACTGTGTCTGAACTAAAAGACATTTACAGACGCGAGGCAAGTGGTTACAGCCATATAGTGCTTATTGGTCACGGAAATGTAAAGGGGGAGTTGGTTTTTTCTGCAGAAGAGAGTATGACTGGCGCAGTTTTAGCCAGGGAGCTAAGTCAACTGTCTGGTGAAAAAAAGAAATTTATTAGCTTATGTTGCAATACAGGTTTCGCGAAGTTTGCACGTGATTTCTCCAGTGCGCCTTGCTGTGAATTACTTATTGCGCCAGCAGGAACACTGCATGGTGCCGATGCTTCACAATTTATGCAGACATTTCTTGGGTATCACTTCCTTAGAGGATACACGGCCCCTGTGGCTTTTAAAAATGCGCGCAGCAATGTGCCTGGCGGGGCAGTCCTCAAGCTCTGGGTGAATGGGATGACCAATAAGCGTTAACCCTTACCAACCTAAAGATACCTCACCTATCATTTAAGCTTGCCAACTTGTGCCTGTGCCTAGTCATCTGATATTCATTCGATGGCTTGTTTTTAGTACATTGCGAGAGAGGGCTTTAAGGTATATTAGCAATCAGCCGATTAAGGCATCCGCCAAGAATAATGGTTAGATGATAGTCAGGAGGGGAAATGAGCGCAATAAACAACGGGGCTCCTTCATGGGCCAAACCACTCACGGATAGCGAGTTCCAAGTTTTCATGCAGGGGGTTGACGAGTATTTCACGAGTAAGGGGGCTCAGTACAATGTCTCGGGCGACGCAATAAGTTTCACAGAGGGTGCTGACGGAGGTTTTGGAGAGGCGGTCTTTGGCCTTTCAAATCTCGCGCAATCCTGCAAAGGCATGGACTCTACTGCCTGCCATGAGGCAATAAGAATGCATTTCGAAGCTTTTTTCTCTGCACTCGAGTTTGATAGGGAATTCAAGCAAATGGCGGGCAATCTTGAGTATGCCCAAAGCTACTTGGCGGTGCGGATATACGACAAGAGTTTTATTGACGGCATTACAGGAGACAAGCCCATCTTTCGAGAGCTGGATGATGCGCTGCATGAGGTCTTGGTCTTCGATTTGCCCCAAGTTATCGAGCTAGTAAAGCAGCAGTACCTCGAGAGCTGGGGTGTGAGCGCCGATGAACTCTTTTCAATTGGCATTAGCAATATTCTCTCAAACTATAACTTTACAGTTAATGAGCATGAATTCGAAGGTATGAAGGTATTCATTGTAGGCACAGACCATTACTTTGCAGCTGACATCCTCTATGCTCTTGACTCTCACCCAGATTTAGTAGGCAGCTATGGCTCGCTGGTATCTTTCCCAACTAGAGGCCTAGCAATGTTCCATCCCATTGAGAGCACGGATGCAATTTTCTTCTCAGTGAGGATGGCGGATGTGACAGAGGCGATTTTTTTGGATGGCCCTGGGTCTTTATCAAGCAGGCTTTTTCGTTATCATGATGGCAAGCTGTCTGATATCACTCCGGGTAAAATGTTGGTAGATGGAAAACAGAGCCGGGTTTTGTCATCACCTGAGCTAATCAGCCTCATGGAGCAGATAGTTCATTAAAAGAGGAGAGGGACAATTATGGCGACACAGGTTTTCATCGATGCCTATGCCAGGGCTTTTGAACTCTACGAGAGAAGTAGAAAAGTGGGAGAAGCTGGCTACTATGACGCAGCGGCGTTTTATATGCGCAAGATTCTTGAAGTCATTGCAGACTCGTTTCTTGCCCATTATGCAAATGTTGGCATCGGTTGGATGTTTCAGCAATACTGCGCATCAAGGCATCGCAGCAGTCCGTCGCTTGACGACAAGATAGATTTCCTACTTGAGCAAAACAGCATTCCTCAGAGTTCAAGGAGCACGTATGACGCCGTCAGAAGATACGGCAATGCGGCGGTTCACAAGCCTGATTATCGTGAGAATCCCAGGCAGCACGAGGCAATGATGCAATCATTGGCGGTTGAGCTAAATGCTTTTTATCAGATGGCTATGCAGTGAGCGGGCTTTATGAGCAGCAGCAAGGCAGCCCAAGCAATAAGCACTCAGGACTATGCCCGTGCCTCACCTCTACTGCTTGTCAATTATCCAAATTCTCTTCAGAGGAACGGCCTCTTTGATTTCTTCTGGCAGATCCTCATAGTGCTTAATTAACTCGTTAATCACATCACGATGATCCCAAAGACGAATTGTGAAGAAATGGCTAGCCTTCTTAGACAGTACTGTGTTTTTAAAGCCACCCCAAGAAACCAGCAGGCCGTATTCCGCTTTGTGATTGTTCATAGCACCAATAAGCTGATCATGGACACTGCTGCCAACAGACTCATCACCACTTTTTACTTGAGCACATATCCGCGGGCGCTCAAAACCAAGTGATCCGGGTGCAGCTAATATATCAACACCTTGGTCTGGCCCAGAAGGGCTTACGTAAGTCTTAAAGCCTTTTGCTTCAAGGACAGCAGCCACTACATCGGTCAGGCCATGCCCCTTGAACTTCTTCATAAGAAGCTCACCAATCTCGTCAATGGCACTTTGCTCTAAATCAAGACCTTGTGTGAAATCATCAAATTCTTCACTCTCGGCATCAGCAACCGCTGGTTTTACCTTTCCGGCAAGTATAGCCCTGACTCGGTTCTCTGCGTCGTTTTTCCATATTTTGCAGATTGCCTGGGCGGCACCAAAACTATAGCGCAGGTCTTGGTCAAACTCGCTCTTCTTGACCTCTTTAATCCAATCAACTTTGCGATAATGCCAATAAGGCGGCTGAGCATCTTTGTCATAAATATACGAGGACTTGATAACTCCAAAATAGTAGACAGGTTTTATCTTGCTTGGAAGTACCACAAGGTCATCAATCTGCATCACATGCGTAAAAGCGTACTCCTGATTAACCCAGTTTCTTACGGTTTGAGTTTTCTGATCAGGGTAGACCTCTAGAGCTTCAGAAAGCATGCTTTCTTTGTCTGTGAACTTGCTCAGATCCCATGTTATTTCTTCGGCGGTACGATAAATGCGCTTTTCCTCAAGGAAGCGTGTTTCAAATTCCCCTCGTTGGCCTGCGCGGCATAACCAAAGTGTCATCATTTACTCCTTGCTTAGGGTGTCCTGTAGCAATCAGCAACCAATCAGTCTGTGCCCTTTGCAGCATACTTCTCGTTGTGGCGAGTCGCTACCAGCCATCGATACCTTCCATCCCAATAAGTGTTACTGCCTTTATGCTTTGTGCAATCATTTAACATGCTCCTGCCGCAGTAATCTAGATTCGCTTAAGCCGACTACACTATGTAGCTCGACGGATCGCCCTTTGATAACAAGCCCGCCATATAGCCTAGAAAGTCATCATATCCTAAATTCCACAGATAGATGTCATCCGCTATTAAGGGAATTCCAAGCTGAGCCAATTTATAGCCCCAAATTCGAACAGAATTCTCCTGCAGCTCTGGCCAGTAAATATCACCAGATTTAACACGCTCTGCAATGCTTGGGTTGATAACTACAAAGCGAGTGTCGGCATCAATAACCTTAAACTTTTCCGCGACAGATCGAAACTCACTGGACTTCTCGGACTTGAGCATCTCTTTGTAGGCTCCACTTACTCCTCGCAATCTGATTTCGTCGGAGATTGCGTCTGTGCAAAGCTCTTGTGAGACTGCAGCGCCACTTGTGAAAATTTGCTCCAGGACTTCGGCGGCATGCCGTACAGCTGGGTTCGTATTGAACTCCGGAGAATCGGTAAGCTTGAATGTCCATATTTCTGAGTTCTCATACTTGCCTTCGCGATTAACACGACCTGCAACCTGAAGCAAGGATGCTAACGAGCCAAGTTCGCGAAAACCTACTCGAAATGAAAAATCTACTCCAGCTTCTACGCAAGATGTGGCTATCAACGTCCAATCGCCATCGTTAGGGTTTCTTAGTCTTTCTTTTACTCGCTCTAGAGCCTTGTCCCGGTCATATGGAGCCAATGCTGTAGATAGGTGTTCTATAGCTTTGCGCCCAAAGCGCTTTTTGTAAGCAGCTGCAAGAACAGCTGCATTGTTTACTGTATTAACAATAACCAGTCTTGGCCCAGGATGCTGCTTAACCCACTGAATAGTTGTCTCGGCGCTCTTTGGGGTTAAGTCATGGCAATAGCGCACCCTGTTTTTCTCATAAGCTCCTAGATGCTTGCGCAATGCGCCATCTACTATTTCTGGAACATCTATGGTTGGCGTATCTTGGGAAATCTCAGGTATTTGCCAGAAGCGACTTAGAGAGCCCGATGCTAATAGCCAATAACATCCCCACTCCTTGGCAAAGAGATTCATCCACCTCCACGCAATAGGTAAAAGCTTAGCAGGCAATGCTGCGTGTGCTTCGTCGACGAATACCGCACTACCGGGCAACTCATGGAGTCTCCGTAAGGAAGCTGGAGTGTTGGCTGCTAACGTCTCAAAGAACGCAACAGAAGTAGTGACAACAAGTGGCGCCTTCCAGAGAGCTGTCAGTTGCCGCTGATCTACATTTTCAAACTCAGCGCGATGATGAAGTTCAGCAACTACTGTCTTTGGATCCTCTCCAGGTAATGTCAGTGCTTCTCGATAGACATCGACCGATTGTCTAATGATATTCGTGAATGGCAGAATGACAAAGATTCTCCTGAGTCTGCGATGCTGCGCTTGTGTCAGCAAATGTGCCATTACGGCTGTTGTTTTACCCGAGCCTACTGAGCTGTCACAGGAGCTAATACTTACTTGTTTTGGTGTATCAGCATCACGGCAAACAGCATACATGTTACTGCGTAGTGTTGCTCGCTCGTCTTTATTCTCGACACCACAGGAAAGGCTGTCGACATATTCGTTTAACTTCTCAAGCCGTTTGTCTGGCAGCAGTTCTGTCGCTTGATAATTTATTAGCCCTCTACCGTAATGATGTGCCGTATTTCTGTGATCAGCATCAGCAACACAGGAAAGTAGAATTCTTAAAAAAACACTTTGATCGCCTCTTGGAAAGACAGGCTGGGCGCCAAATTCGCTTGCGCCGAGAAGGGTGTTATGGATAGCCTCAAAACTATCGAGCGACTTGTCTGTTTCTGTAGTTACCTCGCTGACACGAAACGCCTGCTCCTGTTTTCTGATTTCTGAAACAAAATTAGGGTATCCGGTATGATGCGAATAAACAGCAGCTGCTGCAATAGGGTTGTGCTTTCGAAGTAGCGCAGCACCAGCATCCCAATGCTTTTTAGGAAGTGTCCTGGCCTCTTTCTTCCCTGACAATACCAACTGATTCTCAGGTTCAAGTTTACCCAAGTCATGCCAGAGAGCCGCCTCTTCACTGATATTAACTAGCAACTTACCATCTAGCCGACAATACGGCTGGATAGCTTTCGCATTCTCCTTAGCAATTCTTGACACTTCTTCTACGTGCGATTTATATGATTGTGCAGGAAAACCATCTCTTGGACTATGTGCAAAATGCTCCATTGCACTAGTTGATTACTAGGTCAACACAGGAACTAACTCGCACCTGCAGCTCCTCTGGCAAGCTGATTCTATCTTCGTAGTCGCTCCAAGATGTAGAAGGCTCTGAAACGTTCTCAAGACGTTTTGGCATTAGTGCTTCAAACAGCAAGTAGTCAGGACAACTGCCCAAGCTGTTCTTGTGCTCAATGTACCATGCATGCCTCAATCTCACATCTGGGCGTATGGCAGAACGATTCAAGTCGTAGGCATATGGAATCAAACGCTTCAGCAAATCAATATCTTCTGTAGTGCAGCCGCTCTTTGAGGCGTAGTTTGGGTTAACGAAAAATGGCATAGTGTATACTCCGTGCTCCACTACGCGGAATCCAAGTGGCGCCATGCCTGCGCTTTTCCCCTCCTGAACTCCCGCCTTGCTAGTGTTTGTGAGCCTATCAATGTAAATAGGAGAGATAGAAATTCCCACACCAAACTGAGCAACACCGGTTTTTATGAAGCCTTTGTTGCCGCCTTCCTCCAAAAATGTGTTTCCAAATACTCGTGCATCCCAGTATTTCATTGTGAATGCACTTTCATGGAATTTACTAGGATCCGTTCCCATTTCCTCTTTAATATCAGCTCTAACACGCCCTCTTGATTCAAGGATTCGGTATTTTTCTGGCTGCTCCGAAAACTCCTTAGGCAGGCTCTTAAAAAAGGGGGTTTCGCTGTCCTCAAGCAAGTCACGAAGTTTTCGCTTGAAAGAAACAGGGGAAATCTCGCCATAGCCGTTGGGGCGCTGGCGAGGATCACTTTCTCTATCAGGATCACCGTTTGGATTTGAGTTGACAGCCTCGATAACCAGAAGTCCGGTTGCACGTTTAATCTCTTTAGTCATTGTTATTCTCTCCTTCTTCAGATTGAATCTTATGTTCTTCTTGTTCGTTACTGTTGGATTCTGTTAAGGACGCTAAATACCCAAGGAATAGCTGTGCTTTTTCAAAATCATGGAGACGAATCGGTTCAATTAGCGTCGCCTGAAGCTGCGCGGCGGTTATCTCGTAGCGCCAAAGGAGCCACCCTGCTAAATTAATATCTTTTTCTTCTTGCTCTTTTTTTTCTTCCTCGATGTTTTCTTTGTCAACGTCTCGTTGACGATATCTTTTGGCCCATATTATGTATGGCTTCATTCTTAAGCATAACTGGGCGAGTGCCTTGTCAGGCGTATCTACTGCGACTGCCAGCATCGATGCCCCGGCTAAGTCGCGTGCTATTTCACCCTTTCGCTCTGCAATACAGTATCGCACGTGTAGTTCATCAGAAATCTTTAAAAGTCGTCCAACTAAAAAAGCAGTGTCTTTCATATAATCCTCCTTGCGATAACCACATTTGTATAACAGAAGACCCAGGATTGACATTGTTCTTGCTGCCTGCTCTGAATGATATTTAGACGAGAAACTCTTATTGCCGGAAAAAACAACTAATCCAAACGCATTCTGCACAAGGGCACACAAGTAGTTGCGAGCTGTATCAGCGCATGTATCTAGCATCAGCTCTATGCCTTCATAGGCTTGCATTCTCTTTACGATCGGTGCGCCGTCCTTTCGCTTGACTTGGCTGCCTTCTTGCCTCCAAATTGCGTTTACGATTTTTGCAACATCGAGGGGAAAGGGTATTTTTTGTTCTGCGTGAATATCTTCCGGCACATTTCTGCAGCCAGTTTGCCACAACTCAGCTGCCTTGATAAAACCTTCAGGGGACAGATTGCGGGTAAAGACAACCTTAGAGCGCGCTTTGTCCATCTTGCGAATAGAAAATACTCGAATGTATTCTGGCTGTTCGCTAGGTGGTAAACCACGAAATACCCTGAGAAAGTCTTGTGCTAAGTCCTCAAAACGTTCCTCAGCACCTATGCCTCCAAACATGGCTGCAAATTCGATTGCTATTTCTGGCAACGCTGAAGGATAGGCGAATACTATTTCATTTCTGTCAGCTTTCACCCAGGTCACACGCTCGCTCTTTTCGTTTGCTGCCCACTCAAGTGCCTCTTTTGCAGCATTGCGACTTAGCTTAGATACTGGATAAGATGCATCATCGAATCGCCCATAACGTTTTTGGCAGGGTTGCCCCTTAAACATTGATCGAAGAGTCACCCCAAATCCGGAAAGCTTTACTTCTGGCATCGGCTCAGAGACAGTCTCGTCAAACGGCCTCCCGAAGGCATCCTGCCTTGTGGGCTGTTGCACAGAACTACTCTCGATTTCCTGCTGAACTAGTGCAGTGTTGATTGCCACAGTCATTTCTTCACTAGCTATTGGGTATCCATATTTTCGCCACTCCGACAAATCAAATATTACAGAAATATTCGCTCCCATGTCGTTTTCTGGCGATTTACTATCTGAGCCACAAAACTCCAAAATACTATGGAGCTCATTTTTGTCATCAGTGATGATGCTTACGAGGTACTCCTCGAGAGCACCCCTTAGCCCTCTCTGGGTTAGTTTCTGTGTTGCCTCCACAAGCTTGCGTGCAATGCCTAGAGTGTCTCCATCAGCATCGCTAATAGCGCACGAAAATTTCTCACTGATTATTTCCAGTGACTTGTCGATTTTCTTCATGCTTTTCAGCCAGTTGTCCTCACGACTCTGGCCATCAGCGGTGGTTCGAAATAGAGGTTTAATGTTAAATGCGGGAAAGGCACTTTGGTTGTTGCCGTATTTACGAAGCTTGCTTACCGTCTCAGACTCAAGCGGGCTGATGCCACTAATCTCGCCAGATTCGGTAAGCCAAATACGATAACAAGGAGCTTTTGCTCTAGCTTTTGGGAGCTTCTTATACTCCCTATGCCAAGTTACAGTTTCTATGCCTTGTTCATTTAATGTCTCAGACAGAGAGTGTAGTTCATTCAGCATGATGATTACCTCTCTTTGGATACTCAAGGCGGCCTGCTGTAATCAAGATTTCTTGATCATATACATAAGACACAAGCGAGTTATAGCCTTTGCCGAACACCTCCCGTTGCATTGATGAAATCAGCACGTCCGGCATGGACGTTAATACTTTTGTTTCCTCGCGCAAAGGCCCAAAGTAAGAAGCTGTGAACTCGCGCCACCCTAGCGAAGGTGTTGAATAACACTGCCCATTGCGCAGTCGTCTATTGAAAATCTCCTTGTAAGCATGTCCAGGCGACGTTGTGCCTGCGTCCCATTTAAGCGCTCTCTCTGGCAGGTTAACCTTGCCTCGGTTAGGGGCTACATTTGCGTATAGCTTATAGCAGACATCAACGAGTGTGGTGGCCATCAACTGATAACCGCTTCCTTTTTTAATAGCCTTCGAGTCTCTTAGTGGCCCTCCGTAATTCGTGGTGTAGGAGTGGTACTGGATAGGGTTACACAGTTCGACCCTGACAGGAGTTACTTCAATAGCGGGCCCCCACAAAACTGACTCGAAAATAGCCTTCACCGCTGAGTAGGTTGGTGCGGGATAGCTTACTGGACAATCACCAGAATCTGGACGTGTCCACATAGCAGTCGCTCCAGAAATTTCCATTTCTATCGGGTAAGAGAGTGTTTCCATGTTTCTCTCCAAAATTTCGATCGTATTATTTCTCTTAAACACTAATAAACTTGCAAAAGTAAGCTTGACGTATTATCATGGGCTTGTCAAGTTGAATTGCTTCTAGAATTGCATTTCCTCTTGTGGATTGAAATATTAGAGTTTACGGCTTGGTGCTCATCTATAGTTTTCAGTGGCAGACATGGTGTGTCACTCAGAGAGCATTTAATTAAGCGCCTCTCAAGATGACGCATCGTAGTTAATGGGAATGCCTCGAGCGAGAAGCCCCTGATCCCAGGGAGCCAACGGCTTGGAAACGTTTACTTCTGATGGTTTTCTCAAATCGATTGGAATATGGCTATCAACATCAGTGCCACCAAAACAAATGTGAGCAGTCTGGGGAGTATTCCAGAGGAGAGCTACCTGCAACTCTCTGGCATACAGCACTTCGCGTTTTGTCGAAGACAGTGGGCTTTGATTCACATTGAGCAACAATGGGCCGACAACCTTCGCACCGTTGAAGGCACTCTTCTCCACGCAAGAGCGCACGACCCCTTGTTCACAGAAAAGCGTAAGGATGTGCTTATCACGCGTGATTTGCCAGTGTTCTCTCGCTCAATGGGCGTTTCAGGAAAATGTGATGTAGTTGAGTTTCACAAAGACGACGAAAATGGCATCGCACTATTTGGTCGAAAAGGATTGTGGCGCCCGTGCCCTATCGAGTATAAACGCGGAAGACCAAAGGTGGCTGATGTTGACCGTCTTCAGCTATGTGCCCAAGCAATATGTCTTGAGGAAATGCTTCTTTGCAAAGAAATCGAGACAGCATACTTGTACTATGCGGAAACTCGCAGACGAGAGACCGTTGTTCTTTCGCCAGAGCTTCGACAAAGTGTACGATCAATGTTTACTGATATGCATGATTATCTCATACGCAAGCACACACCTCACGCTAAGCAGGCAAAGTCTTGCAACGCTTGCTCACTTAAGGACATCTGCATTCCAGGGCTGCCCCGCGCAGAGCTTAGCGTCGATAAATACCTAAACAAGCACCTAGCTGAAGCTACTGAAACTAGGAGCGCCCCATGAAAAGGTTACTCAATACTTTGTATGTGACAACCCCTGACACTTACCTAGCGCTCGATGGCGAGAATGTGGCTGTCCGGAAAGGGGACGAAACTCTGCTGCGCGTTCCTCTGCGCAACCTCGAAAGCATAGTAACTTTTGGCTACACTGGCGCGAGCCCCAAGCTCATGGGTGCTTGCGCAGAACGCAAGATTTCCTTGTCTTTCTTAACCACCAACGGACGTTTCCTTGCAAGCGTTGTAGGTGTTGAACAAGGTAATGTGCTTCTCCGAAGGTCTCAGTATCGTGTTGCGGATAACGACCTTGCAAGCACCAAGATTGCTCGAAATATGCTTATTGGTAAAATCTACAACAGTCGATGGGTTCTTGAGCGCGCCCTGCGCGACCATGCCATGCGTGTTGACTCAGCTAGGATTAAAGAGGTTTCGTCTATTCTAGCTGAATCATCTCAGAAAATGCGCACCGTGCAAGCCCTTAGCAGCGCACGTGGAATAGAAGGAGATGCGGCAACTCAGTACTTCTCCGTTTTTGATGAGTTAATCTTACAGAAAAAGGAGGACTTCTTTTTTCGAACTCGCAACAGGAGACCTCCAACTGACCGAGTTAATGCCATGCTCTCTCTCGCCTATACATTGCTTGCCTCAGAGGCATCCTCGGCGATAAGTGCAGTTGGACTCGACCCGTTCGTAGGGTTCCTGCATCAGGATAGACCAGGGCGCAGGTCTCTCTCGCTTGACTTGGTCGAGGAGTTGCGCTCTGTGTTTGCCGATCGCTTTGTCCTCAGCATGATTAATACCCAACAGATTCAAGCATCTGACTTCGTGCAAAAAGAGAACGGTGCGGTATTGTTACTTGACGAGCCTCGCAAGTCATTCTTGGTTGCATGGCAAAAAAGAAAACAGGGGAAGATTGAGCATCCATTCTTAAAGGAGAAGGTTGAGTGGGGGCTTGTTTTGCATGTTCAGGCATTGCTGTTGGCGCGCCACCTCCGAGGCGACCTAGATGAGTATCCGCCGTTTTTGTGGAAGTAAGCGCTAGAAGATAGGAGGCGACAGAGCTCAATGCTGGTATTGATTACATACGATGTGAGCACAGAGACCCCTGCCGGGAGAAAAAGGCTCCGACATGTAGCAAAGATATGCGTTGACTATGGGCAACGTGTGCAGAATTCTGTCTTTGAATGCGCGCTTGATGCGGCGCAGTTTCGAATTGTTAAGGACAAGCTGCTAAAGAAGATTGATTATGAAACTGACAGTCTCCGTTTCTATAATCTTGGAAATAACTACAAAAGTAAGGTGGAACATTATGGGGCAAAAGCTTCATTTGATGTTACTGAGCCACTTGTTTTATAGGGTTCCATAGTCAGAATATTGCTCGGAATTTCGTTGGTGCGAACCCTAAACTAACACGATATAGCACAGACCTTCGCACCATTATCGCACCTTGAAAGCAGAATAATTCATCAAGATAACCACGCATGTGATATCTTGTTACAATGTATTGTGCTAGGGATTTGACTTGTTCATATACCTAGCGGTCGTGCCCCACACGGGGCACGTGGATTGAAACCTGACGAGCCGATAACGGTTGCTCAAGTGAAGTGTCGTGCCCCACACGGGGCACGTGGATTGAAACAAAGTGCCACCGGCAAGCCCGGCGTAAGCCGCGTGGTCGTGCCCCACACGGGGCACGTGGATTGAAACATAATCGAGTGGGGGTTTGTAGACGCGCCGGGCAAGTCGTGCCCCACACGGGGCACGTGGATTGAAACTGGCCATTCGTACAAAGAGATTCAAGCAGAGCAGTCGTGCCCCACACGGGGCACGTGGATTGAAACATCATCCTTACTGACCTTGCATCATCTCGTGAGGTCGTGCCCCACACGGGGCACGTGGATTGAAACACGCCACGATCTATGAAAGGGTTAACGAGGAATGTCGTGCCCCACACGGGGCACGTGGATTGAAACTTATGCCAGCCCACTCTGCTGCTAAATCTGCTCCGGTCGTGCCCCACACGGGGCACGTGGATTGAAACTGACGAACCGCCAATGACAGCAGTGGCTATCAAGTCGTGCCCCACACGGGGCACGTGGATTGAAACGCTGGTAGATGGCTTATAGACACGTTCTTCGAAGTCGTGCCCCACACGGGGCACGTGGATTGAAACCGGCCACCAAGATTAGATGCCACGCGCTCGCTGCTGTCGTGCCCCACACGGGGCACGTGGATTGAAACCGCATATTACGCAAAGACAGCAAGACCTAATCGAGTCGTGCCCCACACGGGGCACGTGGATTGAAACCTAAACGGCACAAACATGGCCGCATTCATCATTGTCGTGCCCCACACGGGGCACGTGGATTGAAACCTCATAGCACCAGCAATAGCACCAGCGTTGGTGGTCGTGCCCCACACGGGGCACGTGGATTGAAACAACTATGAAACCGCCTTTGCACTAAGGAGGTTGGGTCGTGCCCCACACGGGGCACGTGGATTGAAACAGTAACTCATCTGCATTCAGCAACACGCATTTCAGTCGTGCCCCACACGGGGCACGTGGATTGAAACACGGCACAGTTCACGCCTCAGATTTCTCAGAGGTCGTGCCCCACACGGGGCACGTGGATTGAAACTCTTTATAGAAGCTTAGACACCAGGCATATAGACGTCGTGCCTCACACGGGGCACGTGGATTGAAACTCGCGATACTGGTGTCGCTTATCAGACCTTGCAGGGTCGTGCCCCACACGGGGCACGTGGATTGAAACTCTGAATAATTGTGTTGACATTCGAGGCATCACGGTCGTGCCCCACACGGGGCACGTGGATTGAAACATTGTACCGCCTGTCTCAGTGATTGTGTCTACCGTCGTGCCCCACACGGGGCACGTGGATTGAAACCTCCTCCGGGAGCATCGTTGAACGTAATGAGCTGTCGTGCCCCACACGGGGCACGTGGATTGAAACATGCTACCGCCCTCACAAAGCGCCCGACTTCCCTGTCGTGCCCCACACGGGGCACGTGGATTGAAACCACTGCGTATAACTGCTGGTATTGCTGCAAAGGTGTCGTGCCCCACACGGGGCACGTGGATTGAAACTCAGTTTGAGGGCATAAGTGTCACGCTAAAAAAGGTCGTGCCCCACACGGGGCACGTGGATTGAAACCTCAAATTTGACCTGCAAGACATCGAACCCGCCATGTCGTGCCCCACACGGGGCACGTGGATTGAAACCCTGCTAAAAAGCCCGCTCACACGCGTCACACACGTCGTGCCCCACACGGGGCACGTGGATTGAAACTCATATACCAGCCCTTCAGTAACGCCCCACTCACGTCGTGCCCCACACGGGGCACGTGGATTGAAACATCTCGCCGCTAGGGGTCTCGTTAGGCTCGAAAAGTCGTGCCCCACACGGGGCACGTGGATTGAAACTCGTCAATTCTAAGGGCGGGGGCTGCTTGTTTGGCGTCGTGCCCCACACGGGGCACGTGGATTGAAACATGATATACTTCCTCTCACTATGTGCCCCTGCTTGTCGTGCCCCACACGGGGCACGTGGATTGAAACCGTCTTTTGCTCTCTTGATATACCCCTCCTGCGGTCGTGCCCCACACGGGGCACGTGGATTGAAACCGTTCAAACGGAACCGTTTAGCAATGCATTGACGTCGTGCCCCACACGGGGCACGTGGATTGAAACTACGTAATTTGGGCAATCCTCCCATTTGCCTGTGTCGTGCCCCACACGGGGCACGTGGATTGAAACTAAGTATTGCGATTAACTGGCACCCGGTTCTTTGGTCGTGCCCCACACGGGGCACGTGGATTGAAACCTTTGTCTTACGAACTAGCGACACTGTTGCGGTGTCGTGCCCCACACGGGGCACGTGGATTGAAACGTGAGAACCATCATGGAACTTGGGGATAAAACGTCGTGCCCCACACGGGGCACGTGGATTGAAACTGTAAAGGGCACAGCTTACGGATTAGGTGAAGCCGGTCGTGCCCCACACGGGGCACGTGGATTGAAACACACAGCAACAGATGGTTGACATGACCCCTGAGGTCGTGCCCCACACGGGGCACGTGGATTGAAACATTTTATACATAACGTTATGGATTGTTGCTATTGTCGTGCCCCACACGGGGCACGTGGATTGAAACTTTGGGATTTCATCGCCGTCGAGAGTCTTTAAGGGTCGTGCCCCACACGGGGCACGTGGATTGAAACGCGCCACTGTCAAGGGAAGGATAGCGTAATGAAAGTCGTGCCCCACACGGGGCACGTGGATTGAAACATCATCCTCACCGACCTCGCATCTACTCGCGAGGTCGTGCCCCACACGGGGCACGTGGATTGAAACATGAGTGAGAGGCCGCACCATGTTCTCTGGCATGTCGTGCCCCACACGGGGCACGTGGATTGAAACTCTTTCTGACTTATGGCAGCTCGCAAGCTCCTTACGTCGTGCCCCACACGGGGCACGTGGATTGAAACTGGTGAGGTGCAGCAGTATGTGAGGGTTCACGACGTCGTGCCCCACACGGGGCACGTGGATTGAAACCTGTCCCTCTAAATCAAGGCGGAACAGGTGCAAGGTCGTGCCCCACACGGGGCACGTGGATTGAAACTTTGCCTCCACCGCCTCAAACAGCTCCATAATGTCGTGCCCCACACGGGGCACGTGGATTGAAACGTAGACAAGATGAGCGAGCTGGGTGTTGCCATGTCGTGCCCCACACGGGGCACGTGGATTGAAACTTGAAGAGAAGGGATACACCGGAGATATTGTGCAGGTCGTGCCCCACACGGGGCACGTGGATTGAAACCTATCGCTGATGTACTTGGTTGCTCAGTTGACGGTCGTGCCCCACACGGGGCACGTGGATTGAAACTCAAATACAGACGCAATCGGAAAAATCGCTGACGTTGTGCCCCACACGGGGCACGTGGATTGAAACACGTTTACCACGGCAAGCGGAGGGCAAAAGCGCGTCGTGCCCCACACGGGGCACGTGGATTGAAACATTTCGTGCCTCCTTTTCGGCAAGCCTGTATAGGGTCGTGCCCCACACGGGGCACGTGGATTGAAACTGCTGTGCAATCTGAGCAGCAAGATGAGCAATTGGTCGTGCCCCACACGGGGCACGTGGATTGAAACGAGTGTGCCCATTGAGCATTAACAGCGACATTGGTCGTGCCCCACACGGGGCACGTGGATTGAAACCGTTTGAGCGGAAAGTTTGGGAACGGGCATAAGGGCGTCGTGCCCCACACGGGGCACGTGGATTGAAACCCCTAAACCCCCTGTTTGTGGAGTGGTTGATGGGGTCGTGCCCCACACGGGGCACGTGGATTGAAACTTTGCGATTTGAGAGGTCGTTGATTGCGATTTGGTCGTGCCCCACACGGGGCACGTGGATTGAAACTTCGAGAGTCGAGTCGCGAACCGCTCGTTATAGGGTCGTGCCCCACACGGGGCACGTGGATTGAAACGTACATAAAGCTCACAGTTTCTGGATACCACTGGTCGTGCCCCACACGGGGCACGTGGATTGAAACACGATAGGCACTGCCGCAACCATGACACGCCCGGTCGTGCCCCACACGGGGCACGTGGATTGAAACTTTGGGATTTCATCGCCGTCGAGAGTCTTTAAGGTCGTGCCCCACACGGGGCACGTGGATTGAAACACGGGTCACTGAGAAGGGTGAATACACCCGCCTCGTCGTGCCCCACACGGGGCACGTGGATTGAAACTACTGCCCGCTCAAGTTGCTATATAGCCTACGAAGTCGTGCCCCACACGGGGCACGTGGATTGAAACAAACGGAACCCAACAAAAAAAGGAGATAAAACCGTCGTGCCCCACACGGGGCACGTGGATTGAAACCTGTTTCTGCGTCTTTCGTTTGTCGCCACGCGAGTCGTGCCCCACACGGGGCACGTGGATTGAAACGGTAAGAGCCTGTGTCTGGCAGGTCAATCTTCACGTCGTGCCCCACACGGGGCACGTGGATTGAAACATCATTGAGTGGGGCTTCGTGGATGCCCCCGGAAACGTCGTGCCCCACACGGGGCACGTGGATTGAAACACATATCCCGCCATTTGCCACTCATCGCTGCTCTGTCGTGCCCCACACGGGGCACGTGGATTGAAACTGGCAAAAGCCGCGAAATTATGGCAGTTGACCGCGTCGTGCCCCACACGGGGCACGTGGATTGAAACGTGAGAACCATCATGGAACTTGGGGATAAAACCAGTCGTGCCCCACACGGGGCACGTGGATTGAAACGACCTAGTTATTGAGATGTGGAAAACCGGCAAGGTCGTGCCCCACACGGGGCACGTGGATTGAAAAGCTTCTGGCGTGAGCGTAAGCATTGCTAGTAACCCGTCGTGCCCCACACGGGGCACGTGGATTGAAACCTCAAGCTGCTTTGCGGTTTTTGCCAGCTCAAGACATGTCGTGCCCCACACGGGGCACGTGGATTGAAACTTGCAATCAACCACCTGCTGTCCAGCGATGGCTGGTCGTGCCCCACACGGGGCACGTGGATTGAAACGCATAAAAGACATTAAGTACTGCGGACTCTGGGAAGTCGTGCCCCACACGGGGCACGTGGATTGAAACGAGCTCAAGGGCAACGATAACAAAAACTTAAAAGGTCGCGCCCCACACGGGGCACGTGGATTGAAACCTCACCTGCCAACCATGCCAGCACCCGCGCCTCAGTCGTGCCCCACACGGGGCACGTGGATTGAAACAAAGAGGTGCAAGCAGAGTACGGCATCTACTATGTCGTGCCCCACACGGGGCACGTGGATTGAAACGCCAATTGAGTAACCTTCCTCTGCCTGAGCATCGTCGTGCCCCACACGGGGCACGTGGATTGAAACAGCGAAGGGGCAACAATCCAGCAGGGGCGTATCCGTCGTGCCCCACACGGGGCACGTGGATTGAAACTCGCATGGCTTAATGTCCGTAAAGCAATCCGCCTCTCCAAAGTCTGCCTGGGCAAACCCTGGTAACCAAACAAGGTCTAGTGACGCACGCGCTTTTTTCTTTCCTCTTGCCTGTGCCAGGTAGTACTGGATGGTCGAGCGGCCACAGACAAAGCCGTGCTCTTCTTCTAACCTCGCCTTAATCCTTCTTGCAGTATGGCGCTGCTTATAAAAGACCTTCTCATCTTCTTGGAGCCACTCATCGATAATCGGCTTGTAAGGGTCGAGCTTGGAGGGCATCTTGTGG